>SDBU01000022.1_pt1 | contig 213278 bp, 186 predicted proteins | sample 2277071 | NCBI WGS metagenome assembly SDBU01 (sample SAMN10397929, study PRJNA504765) | marine sediment metagenome | isolation source: marine sediment core GS08_GC12, 126 cmbsf | place: Arctic Ocean: Gakkel Ridge, Loki's castle | collected 2008
GGACGATCGATATAGAAATAACTACAAAATGAGTGTGAAGGATAATTTGGAATACATTGAAAATATGGGGATCGAAAAATTTATTAAAGAACAATACAAAAAATATCATTGTTCAAAGTGCAGTGGATTAATCTCAATTCACAATAGAAAGTGCTTTAAATGTGATACAGTCACAAGATTAGTTGAAAAATATAATAGGGAATATTAAAGAACATAGTCAGTGCCTAACAAGATTGTCTCCGGTTTGGCTTCTGTAAGGTTCTTTGCTATTCTAGTTGACATGAGGTATCTCCTTATGTTTGGTTTGTATTCTCGCTAAGGATGATACCTCTTTCTCTTTCTTATTCTCTATACTAGGGTGAATAACAAATTCAACCGAAAAGATCAGAAAAACAAAATATCTAGAGTCCTCTCCAGCATGATCTATGTTGGTCAGGGCTCTTTTTTAAGGTGTAGTTAAAAGGCTCAAGACCTGCCAGCACCTTCAACCAGCAAGCGCACTCATTTCATATTAGATAGAAAAATCTATCGCGGCAGGACCAGCTCAGACTTCAGTGCCAGGATTTCCTCTTTGTCGGTCTTTACCCGGGCTTCAGCGATCTGGCGCACTTTGTATGCATTGGCCACCACTGTTTTCTTGACCAGGGGTGCCACGATATCATAGATGTCCCAAACGTTGGATGTGGCCTCGACCACCACCTCGTCGCTAGACTTCAAGTTCTTTTCAGCCCAAGAACCGAAACCGAGCCATCTGCACCTGCCGGGGGCGCAGGGTCCATTCTTGGTGCCGGTTTTGACCTCCGATCATCAGGTAATACTTGTGAATGTCGATGCCAATATAGCGTTGAATTGGAATTGTTTCAGGGGGTGAGTTCATGTTACACTCCTTATTAAGTGGTTGATGGGGCACGGATTTTTGGGTCAAGAGTTACATCTGCTTCGCGGATACGGGTTCTCCCACTTGCGGGTGGGGTCCCAGACTTGAAGTCCGCTGGGCTGCCAAAGCCTGTCCTGAGCCTGTCGAAGGGTAACCCCTCGGGCTTACTCAGGTGAAAGCTGTGAGTATCCCATAGGCAGCTTCGGCTGACCCAGACGTCCGAGCCCCCAGGTATGCGCCCCCAGCTCGGTTGTCAAACGAAGGGTACCATGCCTGCCGTGCCCCCATCTCAATACCATTTGAGTAACCCCCGCTGCCCTTTACCCGAAGGGTAGATGTAACATCCTGCCTGTACTGAGCGAACGCCGAGCGCATGCGAGGAGGAAGGCGAAGTGAGCCCTTCAACTTTGTTCAGGATAAACATGTCGAAGGGCTTCGCGACCCTTCGTAAACTCAGGACAAATGAGCTCATTTGTTAACCCGAATAATTAACTCAAAAAACAGGAGGAAAGAGATGGAATTTGAGGGACTTCTCCGAAAAGCTGAAAAAGCATTAATAGATCTGGATGCCGAAGCACTGGTCGCTTCTTATGCGCCAGTATTCCTTCTGGATGATACTGCCTCAGAAACCCGGATATCAAATAAAACTGAGTTAAGGGAATATTATGATAACCTTTTCTCTTTTCCTGAAGTTTCATTCACTGAGGTAAATTTTTTCGTTTTGGGAAATAGAGCCGCAGGTCAGTGGACATGGGGCGGCAGATCACAATCTGGAAATAAGTTTTCTATTCGAGGAGCATCGCTTTTTAAACTAGGAGCGGATGGGATTCGGGAGGAAATTCTGTTTTATGATCCAAGATCAGCGGTTGCATAGTAACATTTCAGCCTAACCACTTTTATCAATTATGAAAAAAACTCTGCTCATTCTTTTTGTCTTATTAGGGCTTATTGGGTGTTCACAACAATCTCCACAGGCGCCTTCGCAAGAATTCAACAGCATCCTCAGGTCTGATTTTTCAACTGAGTTTGATAGGCTGTTCCTCTCAAATGAACCACTTCGGTATCAAGACAATGTCGCTTTTCTCGATGCCATTCCTGTGGAGGAACTCAGGGCCGTGGAGAAAGACCTTCTCAAAACCAAACTCAAACAGTTTCTATCTCTTAAGAACCAGGATAGAGAATACGCACCGGATTCCGAACACACCGGGGTCGCTTCCGAGATCGCCTTCTTGCGGCTGGAAGCTATTCAGGTTTTAGCGGAAGTCGGAACGAAAAAGGATGTTGAATTCATCCAAAATCTATTAAACAATATAGATGGAGAACATCCCCTGTTTGAAGCCGAATGCAAAAAGGCCATTGAGAAACTAAATGACAGCTAACCATTTGTTAGAGCGTATTGCCCTCTAGGATACTGCGCTCCGCAAGGGAGACAACGCAATTTGTTAAATCAAGCTACAATAAAAGCAGCAAGAGGTTAAACTCCAGGCCATGTACTAAACTCAATTTGATGATCTTCTTCAAGAGGAGAACCAATTTATGAAAACAACTCGTTTCCATACAACCCGGCTGGCTCTCGCTGTACTGACCCTGATTACTGCCAGCCTGGCGTGCCAGGCACCGACGCCTGTTGTCCCGCCGACTGCCGCCCAGGACAGCGGCGACCCTTCTCCCACTATTACACCGATTTCCCCCACAGCTGAAGAAGGTGACGGTGAGACTCCGGTCGTCAGTGAAGAACCAAACCTGGTGATCACCAATGTGACACTGGACACCACTACTCCCTCCGCAGGCGGATGGGTCGTCGTGGATGTGACAATCGAGAACCAGGGTGGAGCGGTGGCAGCGGGCTTTGAGCTGGTGCTGATTCCCTACTACGGTTGGGGACCACCCAACCCTGCTGGATACGAGTCCCTTCCGAACCTGGCTCCCGGAGCGATCCATACGGTGACGTTTTCACCGGGTGTGTTATACACCGACCCAGGAACCTTCACCCTGCGGGTATTGGTAACAGATGATTGGTATGCTAGCGGCAACCCCGATTCAACAGGCACTGCCGGAGATTACCAGGATTTCCTGATCACTGTGGGTGGTGGGTAGAGAGTTATTAGATAACGATATATATGATATCGCTGCCCCGTCCCGAGCCCTGCATGAAAGGCTGAATCAAGGGAGAGCTGACCGCACATTGCTGGTCCCAGGGGAATACTCCGCTGTGATTCGAGATAAGCAGTATTTTTTTCTTTGAAATTCGCTATAATGAAATAAAGAGTGAGCTGTCAATCCTCTCGGCAGTTTAAACTATCCGTTAGCCGAACATGGGGGATGAGGGAATCACCAGATGGAGGAAAGTCATGAAAGTTTTTGCATTAGGAGGGTACGGAGCAGTCGGTTTGCCAAGTGCAAAGCTGCTGGCGGAGAGCGACCTGATTAGCGAGATCGCTCTTGCTGGGAGAAACCTGGAGCACGCGGAACAGGCCGCCAAAGAGCTCGGTGACAAGGCAAAAGCGGTGCAGGTAGACGGTGTCGACAAGAAGCAGCTTACCTCACTCGCTGCGGGTTACGACATCATCGTGAACTCAGCGAGCAACCAGGTTGCTCTCTCAGCTCTACATGCTGCAGTCCGCACTGGCGCACACTATTGCGACGTCGGATACGGGCTGGATTTTATCAATCAGATGCTGGAACTCGAGGATGAGGTCAAGACCGCTGGCATCACCGCGATCATCTGCAATGGCATCTCACCCTGTATCACTAATCTCATGGGAGTGCACGCGGCCAGCCAATTGGACAAGACTGAGCAGCTCCAGGGAGGGCGGTTCTGGGTATTCCAATTCCAGGGCGGTCGGACGCTTACACCACAGCAGTGGCTCGAGGATCCTTCGGAAAACTTTGACGTTTTGCAAGAGTTCAAGGGTTTTCTTGAGTGGATGATTGAGTTCGCACAACAATCAGAGAGCCGTATGGTGCGCGCTTATCAAGATGGTCAGTGGGTGGATAAGGATCCACTAATAAGCGGTTTAAAAGCCCCACTACCGCAGGGCGGCATGGTCACAGCATACCCGTATGGTTGTTATGACCAGCTCTGGGAGTCGCTGCCAACCGACCTCGCAAAAGAACAACCGGTCCAGATGTGGTTCAGTCCGTTCCCGCCGCAGTTGAGCGAACTTTTTCGAGAACAGGTATTACGCGCGGTTGCGGGCAACATTGACCCTGCATCCGCAGTGAGATCTTTCTTCGAGACCGTTGAGTCTGATCCAGACCGGTGGCTAACGCTCACAGACGATATCGTTCCATTCTCCCCAGAATGGGTTACCGCTGTTGGCCAAAAGGAAGGACGTGCCGCAAGGTATGATTGCTGGTTGACACCCGATATTTGGACCGAGCGGGCTGCCTGGCTCCTGACCAGTGTCCCGCTAGTTGTGGCCGCGCTCAGAATCCTGCGTGGTGAGGTACAAGAGCGAGGTGTCATGACCGCCGAGATGGCTTTCGAGCCGCTGCCTTTCATTAATGAAGTGGCGTCCCTGACGCCAGACCCTCCTCCAGACGGAAAACTGCTCGGCGAATCCTTCGAGTGGTTGGAGTGACGGCGTCCCCGCCATCACCGATACTTGCGGAGGAATGAGGCGCAGGCAGGGTGATACAGGCCCACTGCAAAAATCGGTGAAAAGGCGAGAGCGGGGTTGATAAATGGTGCCGACAAGAAGCAACGTAAGTATATTTTCACAATTTTACTTTAGAGAGGCTGACATGATAGACAGCCTCTCTCTATTATTACATGATGAACCTTCGCTTATGGAGAACGAGGGATTTCTTGTATCAAACAGAACCGTTTCCTTATTCATATACTTATCCCCATTGATGTAGAAATCTATGTAATTGTTAAGCGATAATATGAGTATTCCAATTGAAATCTCAACAGCTAATCATTATTCAAGACAATGAAAATGTATTAAAATTGTTATTAAGATTATCCTATGAATCCATTCTTTGATTTACTAACAGATCGGTTATCGGAAAAGGGCAATAGATTATTGTTTGCTCTATTTTTAATTTGTATATTATCTTTTATCGCCTTGCAAGTACCTATCGTTAGGCTAGTAATTATTGATATTATTGAGCTTTTTTTACATAGAAAGATTGATTTCGAATCTTGGGAATCTCATTTGCTTCAATATGATTTTTACCTATTGATATTAGCATTCTCTTTCCTGGTGCTTGTTGTTATTGATAAAGGCAATCATATATCAAATGCCATTTCTACAATTGAGCGAATTTTTATAACCCATAAATGGCTTCGGGGCATAGCAATTGTTCTTCCCTGGATGATAATTATCTTCTTGTTTATCACGGACAATATTAACAACCCAAATTTCTGGTTTGATGAAAGTGGGCAATTTTGGATGGCTAAGGGATTGAATCATTTTTCTTCGCCCTTAGATAAGCCTGGGAACATTATAGCTGTTGTGTCAAACAACGAGACTTACAACCTTGATCCCGGAGGGTTTACTATTCTTCTTCATTTTTGGACGATGATCTCAACTACTCCAATTTTTCTGCGGTTCCTTCCAATTATTTTTTTTATTTTATCAATGATTTTCGTTTCAAAACTTTGTCTCCTATGGTATCCAAACAACATATTGTCGTACTTTGCCGGATTAATCCTTTTATTCTCTAAGCTCCTAAGTCACTATGCGTTTGAATTACGTCCATATAGCATGGAATTGTTTACTGCAATCCTATCAATGTATTTTTGCTATAAAATTCCCCTGATTTTAAATAACAGAAAATATGCAATAATTGCGGGGTTGTCTTCGGCAATATTAATAACATCAAGATATCCTGCAATCCTTGCGGTTGGAACTTTGGTATGTATAACTTTATTTGAAGTAATCTTTCATAGCAATACTAAAAATAACAAAAAGAACTTCTTATATTTTTCAACGCCAATAGCAATTTGTTCATTTGCAATATACTTCTTTATACTTAGAAAGCAGAATCCTGGAGTTAATTCTCCTGCATATACAAATTACCTCATGTTTAAGACTGGGAATATAGCAGAAATATTATTTAGCCGCAGCTCGTTGTCTGTGTATATTCCATTTTTAGCGCTGCTCTTGTTATTTATCCTCACCTATAAAAAAGGGTTATTGAAAAAGTATGGAAAATACATCATATACACATTAATCCTCAATCTTGTCTTTTTAGGATTATCAATATTCGGAAAACATCCATGGGCTTTTGATACAAAATGGGATATTACTACACACGCGATTTTTGTTTTGTCGATACTTCCTTTGCTCTTCGTCATGATGAATATTGTTAATTTGATCTTCAGCAATCGAATAATGGTTCAGTTGTTATTTAGTATAACAATCGTCATAACATCTGCGGCCTGGGTAATAAATTATCAATTTAAAGGGAATGATTCCGTATACGATAATTACATTAATTGCGGTGTGTCAATGGATGGAAAAATATTAACAAATATTAATGCTTCGTCTACTATAAGATATCTATTTGAATATGGGCCATTAAAAAACAACGACATTATATATCGGAATATTTCATGGTTTGATGATAATCTGGTCCCCTATTCAAGTTATTCATTGGAAAGCTTAGATAATTTAGATCAATATGACTATCTTATTCTGACTCAATATACATATGAAGGATCTACGTTAGAATCTTTAATTCTAAAGAGTAGCAATTGGGTGGACTGCTCAATAAAAAAATCTTCCCAAATGTTTGAAAACACCAAATAATTAGATATACCAATGTTGTTTGTATAAAGAAGGTCGCTTATCAATACAAAAAGGACCGGGTCCCTTTGAGAGACCCGGTCCTTTATTAATACCTTACCTTTAAAAGAAAAAGTCCTTGGCAACGACCAACTCTCCCAGAGGGCCTCCCCTCAAGTACCATCGGCGCTGGCAAGCTTAACTACTGGGTTCGGGATGGGACCAGGTGTACCCTTGCCGCTATAATCACCAAGAACATAATTCACATGTTAAAGTCTTACTCAAAATGAATAGAAATGGAATAAATAGCGAGTTCTCCGCACCATTGTATAAGCCCTCGACCATTAGTACGGCTTAGCTGAACACATTGCTGTGCTTACACATGCCGCCTATCAAGCAAGTAGTCTTCTTGCGGTCTTACTCCCTTAATGGGATGAGGAATCTAATCTTGAGGCAAGTTTCCCGCTTAGATGCTTTCAGCGGTTATCTTTGCCAGACGTAGCTACCCAGCGATGCTCCTGGCGGAACAACTGGCACACCAGAGGTCTGTCCACTCCGGTCCTCTCGTACTAGGAGCAGCTCCTCTCAAATTCCTTACGCCCACAGCGGATAGAGACCGACCTGTCTCACGACGGTCTGAACCCAGCTCGCGTACCGCTTTAATGGGCGAACAGCCCAACCCTTGGGACCTTATACAGCCCCAGGATGCGATGAGCCGACATCGAGGTGCCGAGCCTGGTCGTCGATGTGAACTCTTGGACCAGACTAGCCTGTTATCCCCGGGGTAGCTTTTATCCGGTAAGCCATGACCCTTCCACACGGTATCATGGGATCACTAAACCCGACTTTCGTCCCTGCTCGACGTGTATGTCTTGCAGTCAAGCTCCCTTATGCTTTTACACTCTATGGTTGGTTTCCATTCAACCTGAGGGAACCTTTGGGCGCCTCCGTTACTCTTTCGGAGGCGACCGCCCCAGTCAAACTGCCCGGCTGACACTGTCCTCAATCCGGATAACGGATTAGAGTTAGGGCCTAAACATAGAAAGGGTGGTATTCCAGTGGCGGCTCCACCGAAGCTAGCGCTCCGGCTTCAAAGCCTCCCACCTATCCTGCACAAACTATGTCCAAACACAATGGCAGCTTACAGTAAAGCTCCACGGGGTCTTTTTGTCCTGCTGCGGGTAACGCGCATCTTTACGCGTACTTCAATTTCACCGAGTCTTTCGTTGAGACAGTGCTCCGGTTGTTACACCATTCGTGCGGGTCGGAACTTACCCGACAAGGAATTTCGCTACCTTAGGACCGTTATAGTTACGGCCGCCGTTCACCGGGGCTTGAGTTCTAAGCTTCGCGCACCCGAGGGTGTGCTAACTCTTCCCTTTAACCTTCCGGCACTGGGCAGGTGTCAGCCCCTATACATCGTCTTACGACTTAGCAGAGACCTGTGGTTTTGGTAACCAGTCACCAGAGCCTGTTCACTGCGACCCCTCTACGCTCCAGTAGAATTACTTTCACGATGAGGGGCACCCCTTATCCCGAAGTTACGGGGTTAATTTGCCGAGTTCCTTAACGAAAGTTCTCTCGCTCGTCTTGGTATTCTCTACCTATCTACCAGTGTCGGTTTGCGGTACGGGTACTTAGATTTCATCACTTAGAGGTTTTTCTTGGCAGCAAGGTTCAACCACTTCTGTCTCATGGACTCGTACTCATGCCTCAGCTCGGTCCGCGGATTTTCCTACGGACGTCAACGCCTACACATTTCCACCTACATCCAATTGTAGGCTGGCCTACCTCCCTGCGTTGCCCCATCGCTCCATCTAAATAGTTCCGGAATGTTGACCGGATATCCATCGCCTACGCCTTCCGGCCTCGGCTAAGGACCGACTAACCCGATGCGGATTAACCTGGCATCGGAAACCTTAGATATTCGACGAACATGTTTCTCACATGTTTTACGCTACTCATGCCTGCATTCTCACTTCTGCCCGCTCCAGCCGTCCTCACGGTCGACCTTCACTGCTGGCAGAACGCTCTCCTACCGCTTCAGTTCGAAAACTGAAACCCATAGCTTCGGTGATAAACTTAGCCCCGGTAAATTTTCCGCGCAAGACCACTTGACCAGTGAGCTGTTACGCACTCTTTCAAGGAATGGCTGCTTCTAAGCCAACCTCCTGGTTGTCTCAGTAGTCCTACTTCGTTTTCCACTTAGATTATACTTAGGGACCTTAGCTGATGGTCTGGGCTCTTTCCCTTTTGACTATGAAACTCATCTCCCATAGTCTAACTGCCATGTTTAAAGTATTGGTATTCGGAGTTTGGTTAGGATCGGTAGGCGACAAGCCCCCTAGCCCGTCCAGTGGCTCTACCTCCAACACTCAACACATGACGCTAGCCCTAAAGCTATTTCGGAGAGAACAAGCTATCTCCAAGTTCGTTTGGCATATCACCTCTACCCACAGTTCATCCTACAATTTTGCAACATTGAAAGGTTCGGGCCTCCACGGGCGTTTAAACCCGCTTCACCCTGACCATGGGTAGCTCACTTGGTTTCGTGTCTAATCCCAGCCACTCGCGCCCTATTAAGACGACTCGCTTTCGCTCCGGCTCCGGGTGTTACTCCCTTAACCTAGCCACTGAGATTAACTCGCAGGCTCGTTCTCCAAAAAGCACGCCGTCAGACGTGATGGCGGCTATTGATTCTCATCAACGCCTTTCCAACATAGTCCTCCGACAGATTGTATGCTCACGGTTTCAGGTTCTATTTCACTCCCCTTATCGGGGTACTTTTCACCTTTCCCTCACGGTACTATTACGCTATCGGTCGTCAAGTGTATTTAGCCTTGGAAAGTGGTCTTCCCGGATTCCAACCAAATTAGCGTGTCTGGCTGTACTCAGGATACCTGAAAGAAGTTAGCTTGTTTTCGCGTACGGGACTGTAACCCTCTTTGGTAGGCTTTCTCACACCTTTCTGCTAACAAGCTAATTTGTAACTTCTATAGATCAGGTCCTACAACCCCGGTCACGTAAACGCAACCGGTTTGGGCTCCTCCCCTTTCGCTCGCCACTACTCAGGGAATAATCTCTTTTCCTCTGGGTACTAAGATGTTTCAGTTCCCCAGGTTCCCCTCCTAAGACCTATGTATTCAGTCAAAGGATGCTGCGGGTTTTCCGCAGCGGGTTTCCCCATTCGGACATCCTCGGATCGGCGCCTGTTCACGGCTCCTCGAGGCTTATCGCAGTGTCCCACGTCCTTCATCGGCACTTGAACGCCAAGGCATCCACCGTAAGCACTTAGTAGCTTAACTAATGATACGGAGAAATCGATATTTATTCGCAGTTTCTATTCAATTGGTAAGGTGCAATCCGACTGACTTTTGTCTGTCGGTGAGTATTCCTCATTTTTCAATCAGGAATACTCACGGGCAGGCAATTGATCTGGCTTAGGTTCTTTAGACAAAACAGCCCGGCATTTCGCCGGGCTGGAAGATCCCTTCAGAAATGCTCCAAGACTAAATTTATACCTTCAGAATGTTCGCCAAATTATCGTCCTTTCCTCTTTTGTTCAACCTCATTCTCAGTGGAGATGAGGGGACTCGAACCCCTGGCCTCTGCCTTGCAAAGGCAGCGCTCTCCCAGCTGAGCTACATCCCCTTTTTGGGGGTAGTGGGCCTGACTGGATTCGAACCAGTGACCCCTGCGTTATCAGCACAGTGCTCTAACCAACTGAGCTACAGGCCCATAAATCTACCTTAACACCTGAAGAGTGATAGAAAACCCCTTGAGATAACCTTGACACCGTCAAGGATTTCTTTCGGTTCTTTTGGTACATTTTTCATACATCTAGAGCTGGAGCGCCGGTCTGTGTCGAAACACTAAACCTTTGCTCATATCTCCCTAGAAAGGAGGTGATCCAGGCGCACCTTCCGGTACGCCTACCTTGTTACGACTTCGTCCCAGTTACCGGTCCTACCCTCGCCAGCTCCTTCCCGTTAGGGTTAAGATACCGGCTTCAAGTATTACCAGCTTCCATGACGTGACGGGCGGTGTGTACAAGACCCGGGAACGTATTCAACGCACTATTGCTGACGCGCGTTTACTAGCAACTCCGGCTTCATGCAGTCGAGTTGCAGACTGCAATCCGAACTGAGATCGGTTTTGAGGATTGGCTTCGCCTCGCGACTTTGCTACCCATTGTGCCGACCATTGTAGCGTGTGTGTAGCCCTGGACATAAAGGCCATGCTGACTTGACGTCGTCCCCACCTTCCTCCGGTTTTGTACCGGCAGTCCCGCATGACACATGTAACATACGGCAAGGGTTGCGCTCGTTACCGGACTTAACCGGACACCTCACGGCACGAGCTGACGACAGCCATGCAGCACCTGTATAAGCTCCCCGAGGGGTCGGTCACCTTTCGGATCCCTACCACCTATATGTCAAGCCCAGGTAAGGTTCTTCGTGTAGCATCGAATTAAACCACACGCTCCGCTGCTTGTGCGGGTCCCCGTCAATTCCTTTGAGTTTTAACCTTGCGATCGTACTCCCCAGGCGGTGGACTTATCGCGTTAACTACGACACCGACAACTTTTACATCGCCGACATCAAGTCCACATCGTTTACGGCATGGACTACCGGGGTTTCTAATCCCGTTTGCTACCCATGCTTTCGCGTCTTAGTGTCAGGAACGGCCCAGAAGGCCGCCTTCGCCACTGGTGTTCCTCCCGATATCTACGCATTTCACTACTACACCGGGAATTCCACCTTCCTCTACCGTCCTCTAGTCTGGTAGTTTTGAGCAACCTCTCCTAGTTAAGCCAGGAGATTTCATACCCAACTTACCAAACCACCTGCACGCGCTTTACGCCCAATAAATCCGGATAACGCTCGCCTCCTACGTATTACCGCGGCTGCTGGCACGTAGTTAGCCGAGACTTATTCCTGAGGTACTGTCCTTTCTCATCCCTCAGAAAAGTGCTTTACAACCCGAAGGCCTTCATCGCACACGCGGCGTTGCTGCATCGGACTTTCGTCTATTGTGCAATATTCCCTACTGCTGCCACCCGTAGGTGTCTAGCCCGTGTTTCAGTGCTAGTGTGGGGGGTCACCCTCTCAGGTCCCCTACCCGTCATCGCCTTGGTAGGCCATTACCCTACCAACTAGCTGATGGGACGCAGGCCCCTCCTAAAGCGGCACCGTGGCCTTTCGTCCACAGAACCTTTACTTCAAAAGGATCTAATCTCCTGAAGCACATAGGGTATTAGCCTCAGTTTCCCGAGGTTGTTCCCTTCTTTAGGGCAGGTCACCAACGCGTTACTCACCCGTCCGCCACTAAGAGCTCTCATGCGAACACAAGAACATCTTCGTTCGACTTGCATGTATTAGGCACGCCGCCAGCGTTCATCCTGAGCCAGGATCAAACTCTCCGCAAAAATTATCCCACAACGAGGTGGGATTGATTACGAAGTTCTATCTCAAAGATTTGTTTTGCTGTTTTGGCTTTCTATCACTATTCAGCTGTTAAGGTTCAAGGCCCTATTGAAGAGCGGACTTGATTCTACCACCCCCGCTACTTTGCGTCAAGGGCAGTTCTCTAAAGAGAACAAAAGACCCCACCGATTTCTACTATTGTGACATCGGTCTTGCTTCTGCGCATTGCTGCGTTTCAGCACGGGGCCTACGGTCAATCAATTTTATGGATTTGCCGTTTTAAGGGCGAAATCTCTAGGGTTAAACCAACGCAATTATAGTGTAAATATTCTCCTTGTCAAGGGATGTCTGGAAAAAATTACAGAAAAATTTACCCGGTTCACTCCATTTCCTGCCTGCCCATCAACGCCCGCAGCAGCGTGTTCTGATCTGCATACTCCAGATCTCCGCCCATCGGCAATCCTCTTGCCAATCGAGTGACCTTAAGATCATATGCCCCCAACTGCTGCTGCAGATACATGCCTGTTGCATCTCCTTCCATGCTGGGATTGGTGGCAATGATTACTTCCTTTATCTCACCCCTTTGTACGCGGTTAACTAACTCTGTGATTTTCAAATCCTCTGGTACCACCCCCTCAATTGGAGATAAAGCGCCATGTAGCACATGGTATAAACCCTGGTACCCGGATGTCCGCTCCAAAGCGGCAACATCAAGAGGCTCTTCTACAACACATATGATTCCCTGGTCCCGGTCACCATCAGCACAAATCCTGCACCGCTCCTGTTTAGAACTCATCATATTAAAACAATCCGGGCAGGTATCGGTTCCAGTTAATAAATCAGCTAAAGCGTCTGCCAATCTTTTTGATAGATCCCCCTCTTGAGTCCGCAAAAGGAAAAATGTTAATCTGGCGGCTGTTTTTGGTCCAATACCCGGAAGCCTCGAAAAAGCATCAATACATTCTTGAATGGGTTCTGGCAGCATTGAGTCACTCTCCCTGTATTAAAATGGCAATCCCTGTCCGGCCAGGGGGCCCAGCCTTTCTTCAGCCAGGATGCGGGATTGTTCCAACCCCTGGTTGATAGCGGTCAGGAAAAGATCCTGAATCAATTCCACATCTCCATCTTCGATAAGAACTTGATCCACGCTTACCGATAGGACGCGTTGATCTCCTGTCACAGTAACTTTCACCGCTCCCCCGCCTGCCGAGCCGGTGACCTGTTCTTCAGCCAGCGCTTCCTGGGCTTTGATCATTTGCTCCTGCAGCTGCTGAATCTGCTGCATGACGCCTTTTCCTCCCAGATTTGAACCACCTGACTTTGGTCTCTTTGCCATACTTGCCTCCCAAAACCCAATAAACTGGATCCGCTGCTAGAGCTTTGATTTGTGGTTCCGGGCAGCAGGATATATTCTAATTTTCGTCCTGATCCGAAACGTAAGTGCCCCCAAGATCCCTCACCGCCGCCGCGACCAGTCCATCCGGGTCTACACCGGAAGGTAGATCAGATTGGTCTTTTCCCCCCACAATGCAGAGAATGGGTATTTTTACTCCGATCACCTTTTCGATAACATCCTGGCAAATCTGCAGATGATCGCCTTTTTCCATTTTTTCCTTTATTGCATCACTTCTAAAACTGAGGACCAGCTGATTGTCCTTAATTCCTAATGGTTTACAGGAGTTTAATATCCCCTGCGTAGCCGGGCTGGTATCCCGGACGCGCTCCAGGATATCGTTCCACTGTTGGAGAATAGTCAACGGCTTCTGCTCCGGATCAGAAGGTTTCTCCTGAGTGTTGTCAGCCGGCTGAATTGCGGCTTTTTTAGGGGGTGATGCCTTGGTTTGTTTTGCGGGTTTCTCCTGTTTTGATTTGCCAGCAGCGGGTTTCCGTGCCGGGGGAGATTCAGTGTTTCCTGTCGTCTCCAGCGCTTCAAGGAAAGCCATTTCCAGCGGCAGGGTCGGCTGCCAGGATCCTCCTCTATCATTAACCGCCGCATTAAAGATGCGGATTAGATCCAGCAGGTCTTTGATATCTATCTCCCTGCTGTGCTTCTCAATCACAGAAAACACATCTGAAGGAACATCAATCCGATCTGGATTTTCCATCAGCATCAGCAGCACATTCCGGAAATAGGCGATCACCTGCCGGGTAAATTGGGCGGGGTCATTGCCGCGTTCTGCCGAATCGTGAAGGGTATTTAATCCCCCTGCTGGGTCGGCCTTCAAAATAGCATCCACAAAATTTATAACGGCTTGATCTGGCGAAGTGCCAAGCACTTGATGAGCCAGATCCGTGGTGATTTTTTGCTCTGCCGAGGATAATTGGTCCAGGATTGAAATGGCATCGCGTAAGCTCCCGGTAGCCTGCCGGGCGATTAAACCCAGTACGTCATTTTCCACATTAATTGCCTCAGAGGCGGCCATTGTTTCTAATTGTTTTACAATTTCAGGAACAGATATCCGCCTGAAATCATGTCGCTGACACCTGGATATAACAGTAATGGGTATCTTATGGACTTCTGTGGTTGCCAGAATAAACATCGCATGAGACGGCGGTTCTTCGAGAGTTTTCAGCAGGGCATTAAAGGCGGGTTTCGACAACATGTGGACTTCATCGATGATATAAACTTTGTATCTTCCCTGATTAGGCGAGAAGTTAATTTTCTCCCGTAAATCCCTGACATCATCCACGCTGGTATTTGACGCAGCATCGATCTCGATCAAATCCAGGAACCCCCCCTGATTCACGGATTGGCAGTGAGCACATTCATTGCAGGGACGTACAGCCAGATCTTCCGCCAGACAATTAACCGCCTTGGCCAATATGCGGGCAGTACTGGTTTTTCCGGTTCCCCTGGGACCGGAAAATAGCTGCGCATGAGAGACCCGGTCCTGACGGATTGCATTTTTTAAGGTTGTGATGATATGATCCTGACCAATTACCTCAGACCAATCTCCCGGACGCCATTTTAAATAGAGAACTTGAGTCATAGATTATTTACCTGTGGAATCAAAGAATTAAGAGGGTTGTTTTGACGCTTTCTTTAGTGTATCAGATGCCAGTCACATGGTCAATCAATGGGATAAATGGCTCTTTGATCCTAAGAAGCAAATGATGGAGATTTGGCATTATACTTGCACATAAGAATGGTACAGGGAGAGGATTTATTCTTTCTTGACGCTCATTCTGTAGTATGCTAGTATCAAATCAGCCATTATTGATTTGATTCCTTGCGTAAAAGATCAAATAAAATGGGGAATGAGCCCCCACAAGGAGAGACATCTCAATGAAAAAATCACGCATGCAAATCTTTATCGTCATCATCTCATCGCTCTTGTTCTCAGCATGTACTATGTCTGCATCCACGCCGCCACCCATTACACCGACAACGAACGTGAGTGAAATGTTCCGTCAGGCAACAGAGACGGCAATTGCCAAAACACCAAAATCTGGAGAGACTCTGGTCCCTGAGGGGACTCAGCAGGGCGATGGTGAAATTACGCCCACTGTCTTGGGGTCAGAACAGGCGACCAGCACACCGGAACCAGCAGCCCAGGAAACGAGCGCACTGGATCCAGTCTCATATGCTGTTCCTGACACCTACACATTGCACGAAGGCGAGTTTCCTTGGTGTTTGGCCCGTCGCTTTAATATCCTCCCCGAGGATATTATGACTTACAACGGGTATGAAAGCGGTGATATCCTTTACCCCGGAGAAATCGTTCAAATACCTCCCAACAGCCGGGCTTATCTTGGAGAACGCGCGCTCCAATATCACCCCACAACCCATACCGTAATATACGGAGATACCCTGTATTCAATTTCTTGTCTGTTCGGCGATGTAGATCCGCGTGCGATAGCCGCGGCAAACGATCTGGACATTGATCAGGCCTTAACCTCCGGTTCAGTTATTCAAATACCTTAACCGGAATTCAAATCCAAATGACATAAAAAGCGACCGTTAAATTCACGGTCGCTTTTTTTATTTAAAATCGACAGAATCCGGTTAAAAGAACCTGGTCACATTGCTGTTTATACCTATAGTAGATATACGATATAATCTTGATACACAATTAAATTACCAAGGATAAACTCATGAAAAGAGCGGTCAGCGTCAGCCTTGGATCACCCAAACGAGATAAAAGTGTGGTCGTGAACCTGTTAGGCGAAGAGGTTTTAATCGAACGCATTGGAACTGATGGTGATCAACAAAAAGCCTATCAAATGTTCTGTGATTTAGATGGGAAAGTCGACGCGTTTGGTGTAGGCGGGATTGACCTTGATGTTCACACACTATGGAAGGATTATCCACTTCACGCAGCCCATAAATTGGTTAAGGATGTGAAAGAAACACCGATCGTAGACGGGGGCGGACTCAAAGCCACCCTGGAAGCAAGAGTAATGCAGGAGGTTGAAAAGCAGCTTGGGGATATTATCCATCCCAAAACGGTTTTTCTGGTTGCTGGAATAACTCGGTCCGGTATGACTCTCTCATTCCTGGAAGCAGGATATAAATGTACATTTGGCGACCTGATGTTTGGATTAGGCATCCCATTGGCCATCTACCGCTTACTAACAGTCAGGATCACCGCAGCAATTCTCATGCCCATTGTTGGCAGACTTCCAATTGAGATGTTATATCCTACCGGAGAAAAACAGCTGGAAGTTGTTCCCAAATACATCAAGCATTACCAGAATAATAAAGTCATCGCTGGGGATTGGCTTTATATTAAACAGCATAGTCCTGATACCTTAACCGGTAAAGTTATCGTTACCAACACAACTACACCAGATGATGTCGAATTTCTCAAAAACCGTGGCGTTAAATACCTTGTCACTACCACTCCGGTCATCGAAGGAAGATCCTTTGGAACTAACATGCTGGAAGCTGCTCTGGTAGCTGCCGCCGGAAAAAAACGGGTGCTGAGTAACGAAGAGTTAATCCAGATCATTGACGATTTGAACATCACCGCTCAAATTCAGGAACTATCCTGATGGATGCCATCCTGCTTGCGGGCGGCGTTCCAGCTCCCGATTCTCCCCTCTACCCTTATACTGAGGGAAAAAACAAAGCAACCTTGGAAATCGGAGGAAAACCAATGCTCCAGTGGGTGATTGAAGCCCTGGAAGGTTCTTCTTCAATCGACAGTGTAGTCGTTGTGGGATGCGAAGAGTGTCAGGATAAATTTGAACTGTCAAAGCCGGTGTATTTTATTCCTGCCGGAGGTGACCTTCTCACCAATTTTCAGATAGGTGCTGATGCCCTTATTAAGATTAATCCGGAAGCAGATGCCGTCGCGATTGTATCCTCTGATATCCCCATGCTTTCTCCGGCAAGCGTTGATTGGGTTGTAAACAAATCCTTGGAAACGGATAATGATCTTTATTATTGCGTGATTGACCAAAAAACAATGGAAGCCCGTTTCCCGGAATCGGGCAGATCCTATACCCGATTAAAAGATATCAATGTATGTGGGGGAGATTTATCCGTCGTAAAATTGAGCCTTTACACCTCAAATAGTGAATTTTGGGGAAAAATAATCCGCGCTAGGAAAAGCTCGTTTCGGCAAGCGGCTCTGATCGGAATAGATATCCTATTGCTGTTGGTCTTCCGCCGCTTAACATTTAATGAAATCGTCCAAAAAGTAACCCGCCGATTAAAAATTAAGGGACAGGGCTTGATCTGCCCTTACGCTGAACTCGGTATGGACATCGACAAACCACGCCAGCTGGAGTTAGCCCGCAGAGAATTGGCCTGATCCTTTGATACGATACCATGAAAATTAAAGATTATCTTGCTAGAGACGCAGAACTCACCCAAAGATTCCGGATCCCAGATAATAAGCCCGGACTGAAAAAATTTTCTGCCTTCTTTGCCCATTCGGGAGATTCCTGGATTTGGGGAGCTGGCCTTGCGCTGCTCTGGATCTTCGGCCCCTATTCCTGGAGACCAGGGATCCAACTATTATTCATCGGTATACTGGTCACTGCTATTTGTGTTCTGATAATAAAGTTTTCAATTAAACGCCCCCGTCCCGAAGGTGACTGGGGGGAGATATACCGAAAAACCGACCCCCATTCTTTTCCCTCCGGACACGCTGCCAGAGCTACGATGCTTACCGTGCTGATTTTATTAACCGGACCCGTCTGGCTCGGTTTGTTCATGATAGTTTGGATCCTGTTGGTAGCAGCAGCTCGGGTGGGATTAGGGGTTCATTATCTTTCAGACATCGTTGTAGGAACCACCATTGGTGCCATTTTCGGTGGTTTCGTATTCCTAATTTTCGGATAATCTTTTTTAATCTAAAAGGCTCCCGGAGTTTTACAAAACTCCGGGAGCCTAAGTCATTAGAAACTTTTACCTTCAAGGACCGAGGATGCCGCTTCCTGGATTTCAGCTATTTATTTGTGAAAGCTGCTAACTCGATTAGTTTCCCTTGATCCTGGTAAGAATAATAAGGAAACCAACCCACGCCAAAAAGCTCCACCAGGATGTCTTTCTTATAGGGTGTTACCGGGATCTCTGTGACTTTCTCCAGAATTTCCTGCCATTTCTCTTCCACGTCCCTGAGTTCTTCCAATCGTTCTTTCTCGAGATCTTCAATTTCCTTTTTATATTGATCGATCATATCCAGCGATTCTTCCACATCGGCTTTCGCCTTGGTTGTCATTCTGCGTTTCGTGAGTGAGGTAGTCATACTGCGCCGGCGGCCGGCAAGAAGGCCTAGTAAATTCTGGGCATGCGTGCCCATTTCTTCCATTTTTCTCTGGGAAAGTTCAACTTCATCCTCTTTTAGTTCTCTTTCCTCCCGCATCAATCGATCCCTGATTGTGTCCAGTTTTTTATCAAAGGAATCATTAGTTTTTTCCCTTTCCTGCTCCAGTTCTTTTTCTGCTGTCTCGGTGCACATGCTTCGGAATTCACCCTGGGATACCTGAGGACCTGCAAAAACCTTCAGCTCTTCATTGGCACGTACAGAAACTGTCACGGTATGATAAATCCAATCCTTAAAGTCTGTTTCAAGTTCCCGCAATTTTGCCCCATTGTTAAGAGGAGAGGTCAATTCATGGAAACGGGCATCAGGAATCGCCTGACGATCAAGGGCATCCAGATCAACAGGATCCGAAATCCTATCCTCCCATCTGATCCTTCCCTGACGATCGGGATTGCTGATCAGCGCCGCAGTGACTAAATCGTAATCGAGATTGAAATTCCTTTTCAAGAAACGAATAGTTGCCTGGGCCAATAACACCGGTTTGTAAATCACCTGGCGCTTAACTTCCTGGGGAGGGGAAATTCCTGCTTTATCCACCGCTTTCAACAGGCTGAGATTATTTGGTAAAAAATATTCCTCAACGTTTGCTGGCACATTCGGCCTGGTACTTGACGTCTGTGCTCCTGTCCCTTTTCCAGAAACGGAGGATCCTTTTAGGCGCTGCCTCGCCGGGCTGGCAGATCTGGCAGTGTGATCTTGATCAGCTCCCACAAGCGCATTTAACTCAGGCAGCTGAACCCGGGTCAAGGGACCGGTCAAATAATTCATAACCCATCGAGTATGGAATAGTACCGGCTGATCTTCGTGGACATTATGAAGCAGAAAAACCCGTTTATCCAAGGTGGAAATCAATTTGTCATAAACTTTCCGGTCCAATCCCGGAGCTGCGCCTTCTAACCCATCCAGAAGACGATTTTTATCCTGCTCTGTTTGCAGTTTGCCGATGAACCAGGTTCCGGCATTGGACAAGGCTTTATAATCCACATCAACCGGGTTCTGTGTCACCAGCACCTGTCCCACACCAAAAGCCCGGGCTTGCTTCAGCATCCGCAGCATGGGAGTTTTGGAAGGCGGGTTTTTAACCGGAGGGAGATAACCAAAAATCTCATCAAAATAAATCAGAGCCCGCAAGGACGTAGAGCCTTTTTGAGTTCTCATCCAGGTCTCAACCGCGGAGTAAAGCAGGGTTACAAAAAACATTCTTTCCGCATCGGAGAGATGAGCTATGTAAAACACACTGTGACGCGGCCGGCCATCTGGTCCATACAGCATAGATTCGATATCCAGCGGTTCTCCTTCTATCCAGGATTGAAAAGACGGCGCGGCCAATATATTGTTCAATAGAATAGACAGTTCAAGCCGTTCCTTTTCCGGGAAGAAACTATCTATCGCTAATACACCCAGTTTTTCAAACGGTGGATTCTGTATTTGAAGAATCAGCTCAGATAAATCCAGATCGCGGCCTTTGCTCCAGGCACTCTCAAAAATGTTGCTGACCAGGATATGTTCTTTGGAGCGCACCGGGTCCAGATCATCCAAACCAACCAGCCCCAGCAACCCCATTGCGATGCCGGAGATCTTATCTACCAGGATTTCCCGATTTTCATCCCATGGAATTTTTGGCGCTTCAAAAGAGGCCATGATGTTCACTGGAATACCAGACTCCGACCCCGGAGAGTAGATAGCAAAATGGGCTGCATCCTGGAGAGCTTGAATGCGCTCCGGGGAAATGTCCCATTTCTCCAGACCACTTTTCCACAGCGATGCGGCATCTGCCGCTGCCTGTTCAATGGTTTTATCCTCTCGCCGGGCTTGATCCGGATTCACCCAAGGCTTGAAATCCTCAGGCCTCAATTCAGGAAAGTGGAGCAGTGCATTGGTAATATCTCCTTTGGGATCGATCATTATGGCCGGGATACCTTGCAATGCTGCTTCTTCCAACAGGCCAATACATAACCCTGTTTTCCCTGATCCTGTCATGCCCATAACGACAGCATGGGTGGTTAAATCATCCGGGTCATACATCAGGGGGTCCGATGTAACTTCCCTCTTTTTGGAATCAAATATTCGTCCTAAATAAAATCGATCCGCTTGTTTTGTCATCAAATACCTCGTTGAAAATATGTTTTGCCGGGGGAAAAATCATCCGGTAAAATACTGGTTAACCATAAACGATTTTACCCTAACCGGGATTAGTTAATTAATCATCTTGGAATTTATTGTCACAGACTAGCAATAGGCCTGTTCAGATGAAGAGCGACATTTATTATTCCAGCAAAGATCTTATCTGAGAATTTTTCATCAAACACAGAAGCTGGCATATAATTAACATTTAACAAAAGCCATTCTCTTCCAGATAAAAATGCGGGAGGTTTCGATGAGTTATAAGTTCACCTATTACGGTCACGGCACATTCGGGTTGGATATTCAGGGACACAAATTACTGATAGATCCATTTTTCTCTGATAATCCGGCAACAAAAACCAAACCGGCAGAGCTTGATCCGGACTACCTGCTGATTACTCACGGACATGGAGACCATGTCGGAGACGCAGTGGAAATTATTCAGCGGACCGGAGCAATAGTGATCGCCAATTTTGAGGTTGCCAACTGGTTGGGCGCAAAGGGAGCAGAAATCTACCCTCAGCATATTGGCGGTGGGCATGATTATCCCTTTGGTTATGTTAAGTTGACTCAGGCAATTCATGGATCCTCTATGCCGGACGGCTCTTACGGAGGGATGCCGGGAGGATTTCTGATAACCACACCTGATGATAAAAAAATCTACCTGGCAGGTGATACTGGACTCTTTGCAGGCATGTCCTTGATCGGAGAAGAAGGAATCCACCTGGCGCTGCTTCCAATTGGTGATAACTTCACCATGGGCCCTGATGATGCCCTTCGGGCCGTTGGACTGATTAAACCAAAATATGCCATTCCCGCTCATTACAACACCTGGGATTTAATCGCTCAGGATCCAGATGCCTGGAAAAAACGCGTGGAAGCGGAAACAGATACTATTGTCCATGTCCTGCAACCTGATACCAGCATCGATTTTTAATAAAGAAAACCTATAGCACAACCTGTCAGCCACCAGTATTTTGATCATCAGATGGAAGGGGAAGACCGCCTTTCCTTTGGTCAATCATAAACGCATAAATTTCAGACAGGGCTGATTTAAAACCTGGAAGGGTAAAAAATGGCTGACCAGATTGGATTTTTTTTAACCGAAGATCAATTGGGTTTCCGGGAAAAAGCCGGATATCATAACGAAGGGGTTATCTGGAAAGAACAAAGAACTCGTTAATCGTGGAAAGAAATATAAAAAACCTCCTGAATTGGGGCAATTCTATCATTTAAAGGTTTTGAATTATGCTACACTGAGATAGTTGGAAAAATGTACTTAAAACTCCTCATTTTTACACTCTTTTAAAATATTGAAAGGTTAGAGAATCTTTATCATTGAGAAAATTCTCATTCTGGCAGTAACATTTTCGTCTGGTATTCCGTTCATTAAGTAAGGAAAGTTATGGCTCAATCAAGCAATCCGGATCTACAGCTGATTCAGAAAGCTGTTAAAGGTAACCGCAAAGCGTTCACTACTTTATTCAACCGATACTTTCAATCGGTTTATAACTTTGCCCTGTTTCTTTCCCGTGACCCAGCCATGGCGGAGGATTTAACCCAGGAAGCTTTTATTCGGGCGCACACCAACTTAGAGCGTTTCGGTCCGCCCTGGAACTTCCGTACCTGGATCTTCCGCCTGACACGAAATTATTTTATAGATCTCACCAGGAAGGACCGTGAAGTTGATCCGCTCGAGGAAGGCGATCAAGTGATATCACCCAATCCAGGCCCTGAAAAAGAAACCTCAGTGAAAGATACGGCAGACCGGGTGCAAGCTACCCTGGGCCGGATGAACCTGCAGTATCGAGAAATCCTCGTCTTGAGGGAATTGAATGAGTTCAGTTATGCAGAAATCAGCGAGATATTGAACATCAGCAGCTCAAACGTGAAGGTTAAGCTTCATCGAGCGCGGGCAGCCTTTCAGGAGAGCTACGGAATCCGCCTGCTGCTGGAAGATCCTACTGGGGAATGTGTAGAAGTTGCCGATCTGCTCCATGTATTACACGATAATGAAGAACTCTTGGACCAGGAGCGTTTTGTCAAAGAGCATCTCAAAGTATGCGAGGAATGCCAGGAACGGAGGCAGTTGCTGATTTCTCAATCCCTGATTTTTGGCGCTTTTATTCCTATTATCCCTCCCAAAGCCCTTGCTGAACAGATTCTTCAAAAAACCGCCAGTCCAAATACAGGGTCTGCAGCCCAAAAATCGAAACTGATAAAAGGCGTTATGGGTTACGGAGGCACCACCGCTGTTTTGGGTGTGATGGTGTGGATTGTATTTAGTCTGATATTCAACACACAAAAGATACTACCAAATTTCCCCGGTGCTGAGATAGAGAACACGCCTGCCGTATTGGCAGGACCAGCTCCCACCGATACTGTCGTCAGCCCGCCGCCACCACCTCCACCGCCATCTGTTTCACCAACCCCTTCATCAGAGCCGGAATCTTCATCCCTGTCACGCTGTGATCTTTTTGAAAAATTTGATATATCAGTTGTGCTTCTCCCTATTCCAGAAGAGACCATGGCCCTGCCGTTATACATAAAAATTAGTGCTGGTATCCCTTGTCTCGGAGTGGAATTACAGGAAATTTCGGAACCTTGCAATTACGGCGCCATGCTGGGAAACATCGAAGCCTATTCCTGCGGATTACAGGGATTTGACGACAGGCTCTACTGTATGTTCACAATCCCCCCAACCATGCCAGGAACTGCCCCGGATCTTTACCTGTTCCTCAATGGATGTGAAGCCCCTGTCATTTCACTGCCGGGAGTTACTATTCCCGAACCTTTGCCCGCTGAACAGAATTGCAGCAAAAATTTGTCCAAAGCAGATTGCGAAGCAGCTGGGGGCACTTATCAAGAATTGCTTACCAGCCCATCATACTGTGACTGTCCTTAATTAACCGGCTAAGTTTCAATGGCAACCGGAAAGATTTACCGGAACAACTTGCCTGAACTCCTATTCTTAGCTCTGCCGGCTTAGATTTATTACATCAAGTATAATTTTTTTCAGGTATGTAACATTTTAGTTGCCTATTTCGTTTTTAAAGTGAGTGGACACCATATCATTTGTGAAAAAATGACAGTCAACAAGTTTCATCCAACTTTAGATTATTTTGGAGGAAAAACATGTTTATGGATAAAAAACCCCTGATGTTGGCAACAGCCCTGATTGCTCTGGCAGTTCTTCTTTCAAGCTGCCTGCCCAGCACTCCCCCGCCGCCCTGCACGACCGATTTCCTGGTCTGGTCTATTAACAATGCCAACAGCAACGGTCCCGGCACTGACACCATCAATCTTGATCCGGGATGTACATACATGCTGGGTGTGGTCGACAATACCATCGACGGCAACAACGGCCTGCCATCCATCACCTCCTCAATTGTGATCAACGGCAATGGGGCGACCGTCCGGCGCAGCACTGGCTCTCAGAAGGCCGCCATCCGTCTCTTCCACATCTCCCAGGGCGGCGAATTGGTCCTGAACGATATCAGATTGTACGATGGCATGGGCATGGAGCCCCCTGATGTCACCATCCTGCTTCGTAATTCCGGCGGGGCCATATTCAACAACGGGGTGCTGACAGTCAATAACAGCGACCTCGATTACAACCGGGCCAAACAGAAAGGTGGCGGGATCTATAATGCCGGCACCATGACTGTGAATGCCACCACTTTCCAGAACAACGGGGTCAACATCGGCAATGAACCCGGCGAATCCGGGGGAGCAATTTGGAATACAGGAACAGCGACCATCGTGGACAGCACCTTCGTTGGCAACATCGCCAGTCAATCCGGCGGCGCAATTGCCAACGGCTATGGCGGCATGATGACCATTACCAACAGCACCATCTCCGCCAACTCCACCTCTCTCTCTGGTATCGTCAGCGGCGCAGCCATCATGAACTCGGGCACCCTGCATATCAGCTACACAACTATCACCTCCAACGCCGGGACTACTTCAGGAGCAGTTTGGTCGGCAACAGACACGATTGAGATCACCAATTCGATCATAGCAACCAACCTCCCGTCGAACTGCAGCTACCCAGCCACGAGCCCGACCTCGGGTCCCAATCTAGATAACGACGGCAGCTGCGACAACTTTACCATCAACGATGATCCTCAGCTCGGTCCGCTGGCCAGCAATGGCGGCCCGACCCAGACCCACCACATCGCACCCAGCAGCCCGGCCAGAAACGCGGCTGCAGGAAGCTGTCCGGCGACGGACCAGCGCGGTGAACCCCGTCCCCATGGCTCGGCCTGCGACCTGGGGTCCTATGAATTCACTGGAGGGGTACAAGTATCCACAGACCCATCTGTGTTAACCGGTTTTGTATTCAACGACCTCAATGCCGACGGCGTAAAGGACCCCGGCGAACCTCCCTTTGCAGGTATTCAGCTGGTGCTGGGTGATGGCCTCTGCACTTTCGGAGGCACCTCACAAACTACTCTGAGCGCCTCAGATGGCAGCTATCAGTTTAATCTGCTCGCACCCAATGCGGGAACCTACTGCATCAGCATCGATCCGCTTGTGGAACCCAATACCTCCCTCCTGATCCCGGGTGGCTTTACCGTGCCCATTGGCGGTGAGTATGAGATCACCCTCACCGAAGGGGAAGATCTGGCGGATCTGGACTTCGGCTGGGATTTCCAGTTCTCGGGAACGGATATACCGCCCAACCCGGTTATCACGGACGTGGTGCTGAGCACCACCACACCTCCCTCTGGCGGTTGGGTGGAGGTGGAAGTGACGATCGAGAACCAGGGCGCCTACCCGGCAGAGAACTATGAACTGGTGCTGATCCCTCATTACGGCTGGGGTCCCCCCAATCCTGCTGGATATGTGGTCTTACCGAGCCTGATGCCTGGAGTTCCGCACACCGAGGTCTTTTCACCGGGAGTTCTGTACTCTACCGCCGGAACCTATACCCTGCGGGTGCTGGTGACGGACGACTGGTATGCCCTGGGGGATCCCGATTCCACCGGGACCAACGGAGATTACCAGGACTTTACCATCACGGTTACGGAAGCTATGAGCTGCTGCGAGCCGTTTTTTGATCTGGAACTTTCCCTGGTGGTTTTACCAATCCTGCCAGACATCAACGTTCTACCTCTTTACCTGAAAACGATCGGCGGCGCAGTTCCAGTGCTGGGCTGCCCCCCGGATGATGGTCAACCTGCGGAATATTATGCCATGCTAGGTGATGTCAAATCCAATTCCTGCGGGCTGCAGGGTTTTGAGGACCGGCTTTACTGTATGTTTAGCGTTACTCCTGATATGCCGGGATCGGTTGCTGAGTTCCAGCTCTTCATGGATGATTGTGAAGATCCGGTCTACACCCAGTTATATGTGAGCATTCCTGAATTGAAGACCCAATGTACTAGAGATCTGGGTGAAGCGGCCTGTAAGGCAGCTGGCGGGACCTGGAAGCGGCCGGCGACAGGGGGAGATTACTACTGTGATTGTCCCTGATCAAGGACGCTGATAAATTAAAAAAACATCCCGGTTCAGCAATCGGGATGTTTTTCTGGTCTTTAGATCTCCGTTTACCTGGCTGCAGGCAGTCCGGCAATTTTTTCAGCGCTCCGAACAGCATGCAGGATTGCCTCCTGATAAACAGCCGCAGCATATGCACCGACAATATTTTGATCCATCTCCACTTCCCCGGCAGATAAAGCAAACACCGTATCGCCATCCAATAAAGTAAAAGCTGGCCTGATCGTCCGAGCCAAACCATTGTGAGCCATTTGAGCGACCCTAGTGATCTGTTCCTTATTCAACTTTACATTGGTCGCAACAACACCAATCACTGTGTTATCCGCCGCAGAGGCGAAACTCATCACTTTCCGACCCACAAAAGATTTCATCACTTTAACTGTATCGGCATAGCCCTTCAGTCCTCTCACGCCGGCAATGATCTCTGAACTTTCCGGGTCAATCACATCCCCAAAGGCATTCACGGCCACGATCGCAGCCACTTTTCCCCCACCACCGATATCCACGCTCGCGGTGCCGATGCCAGATTTTGTTGCCATCTTCATGGAGAGAATTTTTCCAACAGATGCTCCGGTTCCAGCGCCCACATTGCCTTCCGCGGGTGGATCCTGCGAAGCGTTAATACAGGCCTGATAACCCATCTCTGCATCAGGACGCACTTTCGGATCTCCAATTCCCAGATCAAACAACACAGCAGCAGGAACAATGGGAACATGGGTCGGACCTACATCAACTCCCATTTCATTTTCCTCACAATAGCGCATCACACCTGCCGCTGCATCCAAACCAAAAGCGGATCCGCCGGTTAACAACACAGCATTAACCTGATTTACCAGATGCATCGGATGAAGCAGATCTGTTTCCCGCGTTCCAGGGGCTCCCCCTCGCTGATCAATTCCGCCTACAGTACCAGGGGGACAGAGAATAACTGTGCAGCCGGTGATCGCATCGAAATCTTGAGCATGCCCAACTTTAAATCCTGGAATACTTGTAAGCCCACTCATAGTAACCTCCTGATTGGGGTAACAATTCTACCCTACCATCCGCTGGCTTTAAATACCGTTCGCAGTAGTTCTTCTCTTTCACTGGCAGTCATCGGACGTGCCCTGGCATAATCTACAAACCTGATCGTCAGCAGCTCGGTGCTGATGTGCTTTCCATTATAAAAAATATGCCGGTCAATGAATGCCGTTGCGGTATTAGGAGGGATTTCATATATCTGGTCGAAAAACAGATTCCCCAAACCGTGATGCACGAAGGCACCTGCTTTGATTTCAAACCCTTGAGGCTGGTGTGCCTGACTGCCGCTCACGATGACTGCTCCGGCCTGGGTAAGTTTTTTCGCATCCCGAATCTGGTCTGGTTGGGCAGCATAAGTATAGTATTCAAAATGCTGGAATGTAGCAATCGGAAGATATCCTTCTTCTCTCAGAGATTTTATTTGCTCAGTCATCTTGTTAAAATCGCAGGCTACAGCTCCCGGGTATTGCGGGCCGGCAGTTGCATAACCACCGCCCTTTGCATTACAACCCAAAAAAGCGATTTTATTTCCATTATGCTCCAGCAGTACCGGCTCCTGCGCATCCTGGCGGTTGGCTCCTCCGCCATAATAAGGCCAACCCCGCTCCTGGTACAACTCCAGGGTATAGAGCATTGCCTCAGGTCCGTAATCACCAAAATGGTCTCCAGTCAATTCCACCACATCGGTTCCAATAATTTCCATCAGCTGGATATAGCGGGGATCACTGCAAAACTTCAATCCTTTTTGGCTGGGATTAGGATAGGGGCACCAACTGGCAAACGGAACCTCGTTGCTGATATGAGTAATATCCGCATCCTTTAACCAGCCCTTGATGTCTTGAGCCGGGTAGGTGATACCCTCAGCCTCCATGGTCCAGGCTGTGGCTCTAACCAGGGCTGTCACCCCGGTCATAACTACAATGGTCAGCTTTTGAGGATCTCGATTGCTCTCGATCTCCTGCAGATCATCCAGGACAGATCCGCTATGGGATATGGGAACTGCCAGCACATAATCCTCCGGGGTGAAATCCTTCTGCAGGGGAGAAATCCCATCCAGTTTTATTACCTTCCAATCCGGAGATAAAAGTTCAAACGGCAGAATCGCCAATGAAGGCCGGCTGTGCCAGGCTTTTTCACTGATCTGATCCCCGGGGAGCACTTCAACGGCACCCGCTGCGGGTTCGCCCCAATAGGCTGACAAGACTCCCAATACTTCCTCGGTCATCAGTAGGGGCTGACTGCCTGAAATGGGATTATTATCACCTTTCCATGTCGCCCTGAGTTCCGAGGAAGAAATTCCATCCGGCACGGTTGGAAAAGGCGCGCTCAGAACATAAATCCAGTGGGTGATGGGATCCTCGTTGCCAATAAAGATCGCAGCAGTGGCCTGATCCAGCTGATTTGTTGTTTTTATTGAAGCCGGCAGGTTCAACTGCGACCGGAGAAGCTCCGGCAGAGCCGGATCTATCCAAAGCAGATCGGGTTCTACTGTGGCTGTTGCCGGAGAGGGAGAAAAATAAGTTGCCGTTGGAAGCTGTTCGCCAGGGGGAGGAACGTACGGGGTTACGGTCTTGTATGCAGGAGACCAGGGCAGTGAAAACCGATTCAGGTATATCGTTACCAGAAATCCCGCCAATAAAACCACGACAATCAATATTATCCAGATCAGGGATTTTTTCATTTTACAAGAGTAAATATCCAGGTTTACATGAAAACAGAGCGATCATCAATCAGGGTGCTCATCTCATTGGTTAATAAGGAAAATTCACCAGTTTTTTTTAACGAGGAAGGGTTTAGAACAATTTCCCTCTTTTTGTTATAACTTCTTTTAATTTATTTATCGTTTCCAGCGCGCTGCCTTCTATTTGCTTCAATTCCAAGAGCAGTACTTTACCTTTTTTCTTATCTTCCAGGGAGCCCAGGTTAATTCTGACATTATAACCAGCGCTGGTAACTGCAGCATATGCCAGGTTTGCGCCAGCCCCAGCATCTGTGATGGCATTTTTGTTTCCCAATTCAGCGGTTTTCAGGGCAAGTTCAGAAACCCGAAGAGCTTTCCTGGCGACAGCAAGCGGCACCTCAGTCGCTTTCAGTGTTGCATCTTGGATTTTCTCCTCGCGATCTTGATCAGATTTTGGTTTTTTATAGGCCGCCATTACCTGGATAAATGCCTCCGAATCCTCCTTAACCGCCAGAGTCAGCTCCTCTCTGAGTGCCTCTGACTCGCTGAGAATTTTTTCCATTTCCTTTTCAACATCAACGTATCCTTTCTTACCAACGGTCAATCGAGCAACCATGGATACTAGTCCCGCTGCCATTGCGCCTGAATATGCAGCTGCTGATCCACCGCCAGGAGCAGCTGTTCCCGCTGCCAGGGAATCCAGGAAATCAAATTGATCTTCCTTTTTTACAGCGGAGAGCATTTTTTGCTCCAGAATCTGATCGGGGGAAAACAAATCCATCTGTGTATACCAGATGGCGGTATCAATCATTGCTTCCTGAGGAATTAAACCAACCAGTTCGCTGTTGTGGATCCCCACCCCATAACGTTCCGCCTCTACTCGGATGGCTTCAACTACTCGAGATAAGGGAGTTTTTCGGAAATTGGTCAGGTTCATTGAAACTTGAGCCCGACCATCGACTGTCATTCCTAACGCTTTTACAAACCGGAGTCCCCCTGAAGAATGCCTCACTGCCCGGGCAATTTTACTGGCAATGTCTTCATCATCCGTTGTTAGATTCACGTTATAGGCGATAAGGAATTCGCGGGCACCGATCACTGTGGCTCCAGCTGAACCCAGGTCCTGGGGACCATAATCAGGATGTCGGGCAGGGCTGCTTTTGATTTCCTTCTTCAATCCTTCATATTCCCCCTTGCGAACAACCTCCAATCGTCTCCGCTCCGGGATTCGGGCAGCTTCTTCATAAAAGAATACTGGGATCTCTAGCTCCTTCCCCACCCGTTCACCTACCCGGTGAGCTATTTCCACACATTCTTTCATAGTGATATTGGAAATCGGCACAAAGGGCACAACGTCTGTTGCTCCAATTCTGGGATGTTCGCCTGTGTGTTTTTCGAGATCAATTAATTGGGAAGCCTTTTTTATCATTCTGAAAGCAGCTTCTTCTACAGCCCGGGGATGCCCCACAAATGTGATCACAGTGCGGTTGTGATCAGCATCCATATGAGTGTCCAATATAAAAGCTCCCTCTACAGTAGAGATTACCGTTTTAATTTCATCAATTACGTCCTGACTGCGGCCTTCGGAAAAATTCGGTACACATTCAACAAGGGGAGAAGTCATAAGATTTACCTTATTCATCATATTAAGTTTCATAATATCATCTTGACCGAATTATACCGAAAAAACAATTTTCTAAACTGGATTAAGGTCACTCTCAAGGTCGAGCCCAAAGGTTTATTTGATAAGAAGCAATTATCTAGAATTAAATCAAGGATTCAAATATAAAGAAAAAATCCTCCCAATCTAACATCCTGTCAATGTTTTCCATAAAACTAAAGCAAACCGCTTGGTACAATTTGTCATAATATGAACCTAATCAATCTCCGCGATAAAAAGCTATTAGCCCGCTATTTCCGAAAGGATCCCTTCCTCCATCTTTACAGCCTGGGAGATCTGGATGATTTTTTCTGGTCAAAAACTACCTGTTATGGAATCCTCACGGGTAAATCCGTGGACAAGGTAGTCCTGGTATACCGCGGTGGAACGCTGCCCGTTCTGCTGGCGTTGTCACAACCAGGGCAGCTGGAAAAGGGTTATATCAACCAACTCATTCAGCTTCTGCCCGACCATTTTTATGCTCATCTCAGTCCCGGAGTAGAAGAGTCGTTTTCAAGCATATATACGATCTCTGATCATGGTGGTCACTACAAGATGGGACTCCAGGATCCATCCCGGATCGAAAAGGTTAATACTGAAAACACCTTTTCGCTCACAGAAATCGACCTGGAAGAAATCCAATCTCTTTATCAATCAAGTTACCCTGGCAACTCATTTGATCCCCGGATGTTGTTAACCAGACAATATATCGGTTACCGAAGAGACGGCAGGCTGCTTAGCATCGGTGGTGTCCACATTTATTCCCTCACATACCGGGTAGCTGCCCTGGGAAATATAACAACCCATCCCGAATTCAGAAACCAGGGACTGGGAAAGGCGGTAACAGCAAAACTTTGTTTATCTCTCCGGGAGAATATCGATATTATCGGACTCAATGTCAAACAGGACAATTCGCCTGCTTTAAGCCTGTACCATTCCCTCGGGTTCAATATTTTAGCTGAATATGGTGAATTTTCACTAAAAAAGCGACCTTAAACCTGAAAATCCCCTAAAATAAGGGGAAAATCAGAACTTTTTAAGGTTAAGGGGTTACAATAAGAGAAGAAGAACGATCATCTCACTCCTCGACAGAATCGAAGCCGAATCACTGATCCTTTCAACGAATAGTTAGATGATTATTTAACCCGGGGTGTTCACGCCTCGTCACAATAACTGTTGGGCGGTTTATAACGTATCAAAGATAAAGGAGATGTTATGGTACACAGCGAAACGAACTCAAAAGGTGTAACGTACTACTTGCACGGAAAAACACGCACATTAAAAAGTGGAAAAACAACAACTCTTTATTACTTTGGAAAAGAAGCCAAAGAAGACGCTCTGGACGAAATTCCGGCAGGGTATGTAGTTTCTGAAACAAAAAATGGGTTGCCCGTTCTGAAAAAAGCCCAATAGGAAGTCAATAAACTGGATTTTGTGATCCAGAAGAATTAATGAGACCTTGTCAGGTTTCAGCGCAGAGAGGCACCGCCCAACAACGGTGATCTGTTCTTTCCCGCCAATGATATTACTGACAAGGTTTATTCTTTTAAGCAGCTTGCCATAATATCACTTATTCCCCCACAGTAATATACATTTCAATATCGTTGTAGGTTGACGGTCCAATGCCAGGGACTTTTTGGATTTCCTCGATCCTGGTAAACGTGTGTTCTTCTCGGTAAGAGATGATTTTTTCTGCTGTGACTGGGCCGATTCCCGGCAGGGTTACCAGTACTTCCAGAGACGCCTGGTTAATATTGATATGGGAGATCATTTCTCCGGATTCTGACAAACCAAAAGTTCCTCCATTATTTTCTGTGCCGGGATTGATATCAGCGTTATGAAAAGGGACATAAATGTGGCTTCCATCTTCCAGCAAAGCAGCCAGGTTAATAGAACCCGGTCTAGCATTTTCAGCAAAACCCCCCGCTGCTTCCACCGCGTCCTCAACCCGGCTGTGAACCGGCAAAGAATAAACGCCAGGAATTTGGACCGCACCATCTACATTCACCACCACAGGAGCTGGTGTGGGCGGGGGGCGCAGCAAAATAGCCCTCCCGGATTTGGGTTTAGAGACCAGCAGTATCAGCCCGGCACATAACAAGCCGAACAGAACCCCGATTAAAAGATCCCACCATTTATTAAACATGTTCGTGATTGGTAAACTTTGTTATTTCCCCACTTCCAAACTTAACCCGAGACGCTGTTCTTCCGGGTCCAGGTGAATAATTTCCACCTCAACCTTTTGGTTCTCCTCCAGCACATCCCAGGGTGAGACCTGGTCCCCATTATCCCCCAATTGAGAAACATGGATCAAACCATCCACGCCTTCCTCTAAACGGACAAATGCTCCATAAGAAACGATACTCTTCACAACTGCCTCAACAATTTGTCCCTGATGATATCGTTCGGTAATAGTATCCCAAGGATTGGTACACATTTTTTTCAGACTAAGAGCCACCTTGTTTTCATCCCGATCAATATTCAAGACATAGACTTCAAGCTCATCTCCTACGGCGACCACATCTGAAGGGCGGTCCACTCTACCCCAGGAAAGCTCTGAGATATGGATCAATCCTTCCATACCTCCCAAATCCACAAAAGCGCCAAAATCAGTCAGTGTAGTCACAATTCCGGGAATACAGGTTCCTTCTTTAAGTGTATCTAGAAGTTTTAACCTTGTACCAGGCTCTGCCTGTGCTGCGCGTTCCGACAATACCACCCGACAGCGATCTCTATCATATTCAATAATTTTCAGAGAAACTAATTGCTTCAGGTATTCTTTCTTTTTGTGTCCTTCCAGCAAGTGAGAGGATGGAACAAACCCATTGATTTTTTCTCCCTGGACTAACAATCCACCCTGGTTGCAGCCAACTACCTTAAGGTGAAGGATTTCATCCTGTTGATACATCCCATCGATATAGTTCCAGTCATTTTCCGGTTGGGTTACGTTGACCAGGGTCAGGATATGAGGTTCAGAGGAAGATTGGGAGTATTCTTGAAACTCCGCGCCTTTAAAGCCGTCATCCCCTTCAGATAAAGCAGATTCCCACCACGCATCTCCCAGTTGGGGAGGTTCGCCTGGTATTTTTTGTGAATTATCCCTTTGAACCATTAATGATCCATGTCAAATTTGTGCCGAGTAAAATTAATTGTAACATTTTTTATGAGTTTCCTGAAGAAGATTCTTTACTTTCTTCACGGGCTTGTTTTTCCATTTCCAGAATCGTTTTTGCTACAACTTCAATAGCAACCTTCTGTTTGCGGTATAGATTCGCTTCAGACATGGCCAGGCGTTTGGCTACATCCCTGACTTTTTGTCCTTTTAGGAACTTCATTTCCAAAATGTTGTACAAAACCCAATCCAGAGTAAACCGCCTGGTTCCTTCTGGGCGAATTTTATCAATTGCCTCTCTTAATATTGACCGGACAGCCTTAACTGAGATCCCGTCATGTTCCTCCAGCGCGTTCTGTACAACTTCAAGCTGCAACAGCGGGCTTTCCGAGAGATGCGGTCCCCCCCAGTAATCCGAAAGCGCATTCTTGACCCATTCAGTCAAGGTGCCTTCATCCAGGGTGAAATTATCCGTCGCTGTAGAGAGCACACTGGTTCCATCATACCGGGCAGCTGCTCTTAAACTCTGGATCCGATTCATCTGAGGGGTTAAATCTTCAATAGAAGTGAAAACCTGCTGTTGGAATTTTCTATCTTCCAGCGCTTGATAAGCCCGTTGAATTAATATTTGGAAGGCTTCTTTCTGGTCTCCATGGAAATCTTCCCCAGGGTTCTCCACTCCCACTAATCCCAATAAATCATCCGGTTCAGCTTCGCTGAATAACGGAATTATCCAATATTCTCCCCAGGAAAACAGCTCAAACTGTCCTATCTTGTCTTCAGTGGTGGCGACTTCCAGGATATTTTTGGATAGTTCTTCTTCCTTAAATCCAACCAATCCTCCTACAGAAACTAGAAAATCTACTCCATGTATGTTAAATGATGCAGTAAACGCTCTCTGGACTTGAAGTCTGTCACAAATCGCCGCCAGCACTGATTCAAGGAATTGTTTTAGATCATCTGTCGTAAACAATCTTGCTTCCAGGTTCTGGAGCAAAGTTAGCTTGTTTTTCTCCTCGCCAAATAGAAACCAGCGTTCCCACATTGGCGAAAACATGGTGATCACATACTGCATAAGTAAAAAAGTGCCTGCCATGACAACTGGAGCAAAAAACGCGATCGGTTCGCCCGCTCTCCTGGTTAAGGTCGTTAATGCCAGGACTGTGCTGGCTGTGATAGGTCCCCTCAACACCCATTTAATGAGTCGCCTTTTTACTACTCGGTCAGGCCAGGGAACACCAAAAAAAGCGACAGCATAAGCCATAATAATGATTAAACCGGATACCAAAATATTGCTACTAACAGCCACTATCCAAAACACGTAGGGATGAATAGAGGCAAATGCTGATCCAAACAGGAGATAGGGGAAAGACCCCAGAGCAGGCGCCAGTGCGCCCCCAATCAGGTATCCCATTCTTCTGCGGCCAGACCGGGTTTTAGTTCGATGATACGCCCGCTGAAAATTAGCCCAGGACCAAATCATACTCAGTAAGTAAAAAGCAGAAAATACCCAGGTCAGATTTGTCCTTTCCAGGTACGGAGCAACAGAATTATCAATGACCAACGGTCCCAACAGCAAAGAAAATGGAATTGAAAGCAAAAATATTCCAGAAATGACAAATGTCGCTTTAACAAGCTTTGTCCGCCGTCCACGAGAAGGACGGCCTGTCGTGGCCAGCATAGCATCTGACAGCAAAACGTAAGCTGACGGCAGAAAGATTATGCCTATCCATTGGATTTGGTACCAACGCTCGATCCAGATAAGCGAACTGACTACACCCGCAACTGACTCCCCCACAAAAACAACAACTACACATGCCATGATGAAAGCAAATGAGCGGGCGACTTTATCCTTCAGATTAAAAGTTAAAGCATAGAGAAGAAGGGAAAAAGCGGTGATTGAGATACCAGCTTCTAGGAGCTGGTTAATCGTTTGAATAGCACTCAAAATGTTCATATATAAGAGGAAAAGAAAATAGCTATCTCCTGATCGCGGTAATATTGATCATTGTAGCCAGAAAACTCAAAACCTAATTTATATGCGAACTGAATGGCAGGATAATTTTTTGGTTGCATTTCCAAAGTTAGACGATGAATGCCTTTTTTCCCGCACCAATCCTGGGCAGTTAATACCAACGCACTGGCAATCCCATTTCGCCTGTAAATCCGATCCACTGCTAGATCGTCTACCCAGGCGCTGGCTGGGGCAAGTCCCAACCTGACACTGATATATCCTCGAACTATCCCGCCTTCTTCAGCCAATAACAGAAGATCCCGCTTGGTCCAATCATCTACCAGCCTCCGGGGAATGCGCGGGTAATTGACATGCACATCCCGTGGCAGACGGACTTCCCGAAAGGATACCTGGGTTTGTATATCTGTAAGATCCAGCGTCATTTGCCAGACATGTCTGGTTGCATAATTATGATCTAATGAGATCATCTTCGGCACATCAGTTGATATTGCAGGACGGATATCGATTTTAGTCATAATTCTTTCCGTGGTTATTCACTGGGAGGTTCGATATATACATACACAGCGCAGGGTTCCCTTTGAATACCTTGATTATCAATCACAACCAGGCGCAAATAATAATTACCAGGCTCTAATTGAGTTGTATCCCAAAATCCCAGCATCTCATCGTCTTTGGGAGAGTCTCCTGCCTGGATTGTTAACCAGGTATCCGAATCTGCCCGGGAAATCTCAAATTTGTAAAAACCAAAATCGGTGATGTTAACCGTACCTTCCACTTCAATGATATCCCGAACGGTAGAATTGTTTTCTGGGTAAGTAATCATCACCTCATCTGGAATACATCCAATCTGGATGATCTCTGTCCCTGGCAGCGGGGTTTCCTGACCATCCGAAGAGGATGGAACAGGCTCTACAGCCAGGGTTATGGTCGGTGTAGCTAATAAATCGAGTGTAGCAGTCGGCAATGGTTCTACACCCGGTATGGCAGGTATGATAAAAGAGACCAATCCAAATTCTGCGGTTGCCAGGAAAAGTAAAACTACTAGCAGCGCTGCCGAGCGGTTTAATCTTGCCTGGGCACTTTCCTTTTCTAATCCGAAAGCCGAGGCCCGCAATTCTTCCCAGGCGATATAAAATTTGCGAAGCTGCCATACTGTAAATGTTCCCAATATAATATAGATTAGAAACTCAAGATCTTTCAGGTAACGTAAAATTTCATTCATAAAATATTATGACGTGTGTTTAAGGTCTGCTTTAGATGCAATAGTAAATTTTGCTAAAGGGATAAAAGCTCCCTAATTACTTGTCGGAACCAGGATTTATAATGCCCTCAGGATTCCCCGGATTAGTTTCATCATTTTCGGCGCTAATAATTTTCCAGTCGCAATCACTTCCTCATGAGTGGTCTCTGCTTCCCCATACAAATTGGATTGGTTAGTGATTCCTGAGATTCCCAGCACACGCTGACCACCATGATTGGCTACAATTACTTCCGGAACAGTTGACATGCCTACCGCATCAACACCGGCGTTAAGCAAGAACCTTAAATCCGCAGGGGTTTCAAAAGTTGGACCTGCCAAGCAGACATAAATACCCTCATAAAGTGTGATCTCCAATTCTTCAGCTACATTCCGGGCTAACTCGATCAATTTACGATCATAAGCTTGACTCATATCAGGAAACCGGGTACCGAATTCTTCCATATTTGGACCCCGCAGCGGATTTGGGCCGGCCATGCCCAATAAGTTTAAATGATCAGTGATTAACATCGGATTCCCGGGATTAAAATCCTGATTTATCCCGCCTGCAGCATTAGTGACAACCACGATTTCGATCCCTAAACGCTGCATAACCCTGATAGGCAGCGTGACCTGGCTCATTTCATAACCCTCATAATAATGAATTCTGCCATTCATAACCAGGACATCTTTTCCTTCCAATTTTCCAATAACCAGTTCCCCGGCATGCCCTTCTACTGTTGACAATGGCCAGCCTGGAAGATCACGGTAGGGAATAATCGTGGGATCCCGAATGGACTCTGATAACGGGCCGAGGCCCGAACCCAGAATTAATGCAATTACCGGTTGAACAGATATTCTGCCGCGAATCTCATCTGCAATACGGTCTATATTTTCGATCGTATATTTGGTCTTCATTAAATAACTATCCTTTATCCTGCCTCTCAAAGCGATTTATCTAATTATAACATCAGGCTTGTTTCCATTCTGACAGGCCTATCACAGGGATAATGTCGAAAACAACAATCCTGTTTTCGGCTCAGGACAATACATCTTCAAAAGCCCTGACAACCTTTTCAACATGCTGATCGCCGATCCAGAGATGCACCACCATTCTGAACTGCCGCTCTCCTGTAACGCCAACCAGGACGCCCTTATCCTTAAGTTTTATAGCTGTTTCTTCTGCATTCAGGGGCAATTCCTGCGCGAGGTTGATATAAACCATATTTGTCGGCGGTTTCTCGTGTTCAAGGATCAATCCTTCAATACCTCCTAGACCTCGGGCAATGTCTGCTGCTCGTTGATGGTCCTGGGCTAAGAGGGGTAGATTTTTTTCCAGAGCATACAATCCTGCCGCAGCAATCACGCCTGCCTGCCGCATGCCTCCCCCAAGCATCTTGCGTGTTTTTCGAGTTCGCCTAATGAAATCTGCCTTACCGCAAAGTACTGATCCCACCGGAGCTCCCAATCCCTTACTCAGACAGAACATAACTGAATCCACGGGTTCAACAAGTTTAGCAGGATTCACTTTGAGAGCAGCGGCAGCGTTAAAAATTCTCGCCCCATCCAGGTGGAACTTTAATTGATGTTCTTTAGCAATCTCTCCCACCTGGCGGGTATATTCACCGGTCAGCGCAACACCACCGCAGCGATTATGGGTATTTTCGAGGGTAATTAACCGAGTTGGTGGGTCATGGATATCATCCATTCGTATGGCTTTCCTAATATCTGCCAATCTTAAAGTGCCATCTTGTTGATTGGGTATAGTATGTGACTGAATGCCCCCCAAGGCAGCGATACCTCCTACTTCATATAAGAATGTATGGGCTTTATCGCCCAGAATGATTTCACTTCCACGCTCGCAATGGGTCAGGATGGCAGCCAGATTTCCCATAGTGCCCGAAGGAATAAACAATCCTGCTTCTTTACCCAGCAACCGGGCAGATTCTTCTTCCAATAAATTGACTGAGGGATCTTCTCCATAAACATCATCTCCAACCTCAGCATTGGCAATCACTTGCCGCATCTCAGGAGAAGGTTTGGTTACTGTATCTGAACGAAGATCAATCATTTAATGGGCTCCTTCTGGGCTAATTCTTAATAAATCCAAGATCTCAATTAACTCACTTGCTAAAGGCGCTTCAAAAGTTCTTTTTATCTTTTCTCCCGGAATTAGAATTGAGAGCCGGAAAGCGTGTAAAAACTGCCGCTGGATCTTTATACTAGGATTTTTCCTTCCATAAACGGTATCCCCAACAATCGGACAGCCTAGAAATGTCATATGAACTCTTATTTGATGGGTCCTTCCGGTGAGGATAGAAACTTTTACTAAAGTGTGTTCAGGAAATACCTCCTGTGTAAAGTACTCACTGATGGCTTCTTTTCCATCACGCTCCAGTACTGGAGCCATACGTTGCCGGTATTTTGAATCCCTTCCAATGGCTACTTCCACTCTGCCCTGGGGAGTGGGAGGTCGGCCGTCCACCAACGCCAGATACTCCTTTTCTACGCTGCGGGCCCGGAATTGATTCTGTAGGAACTGGTGCGCCAAATCATTTTTTGCGAGCAGGATTACACCCGATGTATTCTGATCCAGGCGATGAACCAAACCTGGTCTTTTTATCCCACCTACCCCTTCAATCTCTGGAGCATACCCCAGAACAGCCTGGACCAGGGTTCCTGACTCGTGACCCAGAGCCGGATGTACAACCATTCCAGCAGGTTTGTTAATAACGATCAAATCATCATTTTCAAATAATATATCAAGGGGAATGTCCTCTCCGACGAGCGAGGTTTCCTTCGCAGGAGGTATGGTAACTTCCACCTCCGCGCCCGGTTTCAACATCTCTGATTTTTTATAAATTGGAAATCCATCTACATTCACTTCCCCCTCAGAGATCAATTTTTGGATATAGGAACGGGAATATTTTTCCAGGTGTTCCGCTAAAAATTTATCAAGTCGAAGTTCCCTTTCAGTTTGATTATGAATGATAATCGTCTCTTCACTCATCCTTTGTTTTTCTCTCCTCTATCCACATCCCAACCAGCAGGACTACAACCCCCATCGTAATGCATGAATCCGCCACATTAAATACAGGAAATTTTCCAATCGAGACAAAGTCCGTGACGAACCCGCGATACAACCTATCCATTAAATTTCCCGTTGCGCCTGCCATCTGTAAACTCAAGGCGAGCCGAAAAAAATAATCTCCGGCTGGGATAAAAGGAAAATAGAACAAGATCATGGTGATTATAAAAAATGCCAGAACTAAAAAGATCCCATTCATTCCCTGAAAAATTCCGAACGCGGCGCCAGTATTATGCCAATTAACAATCCGAAAATAGGGCGCTAACCATTCTATGGGCATCCATACTTCATTAAATGATAAGTTCGCTCGGACTAGTGATTTTGTCCATTGGTCAAGGACAATCAACGAAATTGATACAGGCAGTAAAAAGGCATACGCTTTGAGGTATTTCTTCAATATATCCTCCATTCCAAAATAACTACCCAATTTTACCGTACAAATTCAACAGAACCCAATATCATTTTATGCATATGCACTTGTGTCGATACGCTGCACTCAGGGAGATATTGGCTTCAGATAGGGAAAAACCTTGAGTAGGCAGGAAAGTACATGCTATAATCTTCGAAGGTGAAACAGAGATGAATGAGCCAGTTCTTGTCCTAAACGGCAATTATGCGCCTATCAACGTTTGTACAACCCGGCGGGCTATGGGATTAATCCTGATCGGCAAAGCCAACCTGGTAATGGACGGTCGCGGGATAGTCCGGACGGTCTCTAAAACATTCCCAAAACCTTCCATTATCCGCTTACACTATGTAATAAAACGGCCCAGGCCCAGGGTAAAATTGTCCAAACGTGAAATTTTCAGGCGGGATCAGTACAGATGTCAATACTGCGGGCAGCTAGCCAGGAACCTTACCGTGGATCATGTCCTTCCACAGCATCTAGGCGGAGAATCCGATTGGTCAAATCTAGTTACCGCCTGTGCTGCCTGTAATCATCAGAAAGGGGGGTATGCCCTTAAGCATTCCGGTTTAAAACTGCGAAAAAAACCCCAACAGCCGCCGGGGTCTGCTGTTTATCTTTTCCGGAAATATCTAAACATCTACCAGGAATGGGAGCCTTTTATCCAGGGTTGGTAACCAGAATCCTTTTATTTTTCAAAATCAATTTCCATAAAATCTTCTGCCAAGATCACCTCTTTGGAGAAGGTTTTTTTTGCTTCCGCAGTGATCGATTCGGCTATTTTATCACCATAGATTGAATAATGTATCAGATAAAGCTTACCAACCTTGGCCAGCGTTGCAATTTCTCCAGCTTGAGCAGGTGTGGAATGTCCTTCATAAGGACCTGCAGCCTCATGAATTAATACATCCGCTCCTGCTGCCAAACGAACTATATTGGGATGGGGATTGGTATCACAGGAATAAGCAGCGGCAAACTTGTTCTTTATACTTTCAATCCGCAGTCCAAGAGTGGGTATCAAGTGATCCCCCGGAGAAGAGTGAATCCTGAATTCTTGATTCTCCAGTACCAATGTCAATTCTTCTGCAGGCAGTGTATGGAAAGAGATTGGGTAGATGTTCTGCCATTCATCCCAATCAAACAAAGCCATCATTTTTTCCGCCCTGGAAATTGTGTGCTGACTCCCATAAATCCTGAATTCTTTTTTTCTTCCTAGAATCCACATATCCATCAATAAATTAGGAAGTCCCGAGACATGATCCGCATGAAAATGAGTAATCACCAGGTCACTCAGGTCATCAAAGTGGATCCCTGCCTTCCGTAATTTTAGGATCGGATTTGACGCACAATCCACCAGGATGGATGACTGCTCCCCCTGAATGACCATAAAAGTGTTTTCATGCCCTTCGATGGCGACAGCGTTGGCTGTACCTAGGAAAATTAGTTTAGCCAAAGGATCTCCTTGTACTAACAGCCGTAAAAAGATTTAATGACTGAATATATTCAAGGCAACCAGGGGTGTAATATACACCTCTAAAAATGCGGCTGCCAGCAGCAGTGGAATAATAACAAACAGCATAATACGGGTCCAATCGGCAAGAGTCCTTATCCAGGCTTCTCCAATCGTATACTCCTCATTAGGAGTAACCAGCGTTAATCCTAAGCGGATAATCAATGCCCCGGTGAGAATGATTGCTGGGACCTCAAGGATTCCATGAGGAATCACAAAACCAAGCAGAAATTTCCAGGGAGATAATCCAGTTTGACCTGCAATTGCAGTGAAATAACCAATAATACTGAACGGGAGAACGAGAATGATAATTCCTAACACGCCAAAAGAGAAAATTCCCAGTAAACTGGCCAGTGCTATCGCCCGCAAGTTATGAATTAAGATCACACCTGTACCCTGAATTGAGAAGAACCGGATGGGACCAATTTCTTCTATCCCGGTAACCAATCCTTCTTCAATATTCTCCCAATCCAGCAGATCTGCCGGGATTGAAAAGACTTCCGCCTGGGCACTGCCGATTAAAGAACCGGCGAGAGTAAATATTATTGCAAGCAAGATGGACCATTTCAGTGATTTCAGTGTACCCCAGACATTCATTCGCCACCACGACCGGAACGGACCCGGCACACCGATAAATGCGGACTTAAACACCTGCCAGGCCCATTGCAGGTTTAAAGTATCCAATTCCCTGCCTAATAATTCTTCTCGGTTAAAGTGAGCAATCCCGGTGCGAATCAATAACCAGGCGATAATCACCTGTCCAAAAATAGCGTACCAGAGAACATGGTATCTCGCCCAGAACATGATCATACTCTCGCCTACCAGAAGCAGCGCCATGGGGACAATAATAAACGACGCCAGGAGATTTGCTGCCCGGACAGAAGTTGTTTGAGATGAAATAACTACTGCTCCGCTCACCATCACCAAGGATTGAACTGTGGCCAGCGCTATCACCTGGATTAACAGAATCGTGTCAGGTACCCATCCTATCTGCCGATATACGCCAACCAGGTATACACTGATAGCCAAATAACTGGCAATCAGCGGGGGAAACATCACAGCCATTAACTTCCCCAGATAAAGTTGAACGTCCGACAATGGACTGCTGAGCAGCGGTTCAATGCTTCTCCTCTCTTTCTCCCCCACAAAACTTTCCAAAGCAATTACCAGAGAAACCGAGATCGGAAAAAACCCCACCACCATCAATAGAAACGGTATCAGTCGGTCAGCAATGATCGGGGCACCATATTTAGCCACAAAATCAACTGCCTGTTGGGCAGTAAAATTCATCAGCCCGGGAAAAAAGATTGTCAGAATAATGATGGGGGCAACGATTCGCCAATCACGGAATTGATCCCGAACCTCACGCCGGGTGATAATCATTGCTTTTTGAAGATTAATCCACATGGTTAATCTCCTCCAATGGCGCCTGTTTAACCGCCTTTAGATATACCGATTCCAGGCTGCGCTTGATCTCTTCCACTCGAACGACTGCGAATCCTGCCGTTACTAGATATTGAAGCACAAGAGGATTAATCTCTTTCGGTTCAGTTACCTGATAATGGAACCAATCTGTTCCCTTTTCAGTAATCTCTACCCCTGAAGGAAGCGGCAGGTCACGGTTGTCCAGGTTCTCGGCGAATTGAATATGATATTCACCCGGACCTAACAGCTGTTGCTTTAATTCTTCGTAGGTTCCACTGGCAATGATCTTTCCGGAATGGATGATGGCAATTTTATCTGCCAACTCTTCAGCCTCGGCAAGATTGTGAGTACAGACAATAATAGCCCGGTCTTCTGACCGGAGCGATTTAATCGCATTTCTAACCAATCGGGCACTGGCGGGATCCATTGCTGAAGTGGGTTCATCCAATAATAAAACCGGTGGGGAATGGAGTAGCGACCGTGCCAAGGACAATTTCTGTCTCATCCCTTTTGAATACTGTCCTATCCTGCGATTAACAGTATCCAATAAATCAAACTTGCCCAGTAAATATTTAATCCTTCCTTCCCGTTCTTCTGCAGGCATACCATAAATCTGACCAAAAAAATCCAGGTATTCCAGGATATACATCCTGTCATACAAACCATGCTCCTCGGTTAATACACCAACAGCCGATCGTACCTTTACGGCATCAGTAATCACATCATATCCAGCCACATGTGCAGTTCCACTACTGGGGCGAAGCACGGTAGTCAGCATTCGGATAGTCGTGGTTTTCCCTGCCCCGTTTGGACCCAGAAGTGCGAGGACTTCCCCTGCCCTTACCTGGAGGTTTACCTGATCTACCGCTCTTACGTCTTTAAAATTCTTACTGAGATTATTTGTAACGATCATAGAATTGAAGGCTCACCGGGGTCTTTCTTTTTGCGGATTATAAATAGTACTCCGGCCACGAGTACCACAACTGCCATGAATACTTGGTTAATGTTGATTCCCTGGAAGGAAGAGATGTCTAATCGGAGAAATTCCAAACCAACTCTTCCAAACCCATAGAAAATAAGATAGATCAGAAATATGCTTCCCGATTTTATCCGATCCTGATATTTCCTACCCACCCACAACAGAAAAGCCATGTTTAAAACACTCCAGATTGCCTCATACAAAAATAAAGGGTGGTAGGATTCCACTAATTCGTAACCTGGCAGGCGATTCATTGGATCAATAGTGATTGCCCACGGCAGATCCGAAGGAAGTCCATATACTTCCTGATTGATGAAATTACCCAAACGGCCGACGGCCTGGGCAAGCGCAAGTCCAGGGGCGATAATATCCAGCCAGATAGAAACTGTTTCCCTTTTTTTCATGGCAAAAATGCTTAATGCAATTGTTCCACCAATTACAGCGCCAAAGATCCCTGCCCCGCCTTTCCAGATTGCCACAGCCTCAAGAAGGTGGGTGAGATAATAACGGGTGGTAATTCCGTGATTCACCATGGATTGGGGAGGGGTTAGAATATGCCAGAGTCTAGCACCAACTACACCGCCAAGGAATATCCAGGGAATCGCATCAATCAGAAAATCCAGGGTTTTATCTCTCCTGGATGCTTCTCTGGATACGATGACCATTGCAATCAGAATCCCCAAGGTGATTATTATTCCATAATAATGAATGGTGATTGGTCCTAAATTAAAACCTGTAGGCATAAGTTATCTCTTTTCCTGGAATGAGTCCTGGTTTCTGGCTGATTTTCCCCCGCTAGAGTTTATTCCCGAATACTTCGTCCGGGGCAATAAATACTTCCCGTTCAATCCCGCTTCCTTTAGAAGGACCAACGTACCCCAGAGCTGATAATTCGTCCATCAACCTGGCAGCCCGGGGATACCCGATACGCAATTTACGTTGAATCAAAGAAGTTGACGCTCGCTGAGAATCGCGGACGATTTTAAAAGCATCCTTAATAAGATCATCATATTCGTCCAGTTCTGCCTGCTCTTGCAGAACATTCTCCCAGGGTGGGGGGCCGAACTCTTCCGGTTTAATATCATAGATTTCTTTCCAGGCTTTAATGACCCGATCCAATTCTTCTGGAGTTACAATGCAGCCCTGAGTTCGGATAGGACTGCTGGCTTCCGGCGGCAAAAACAGCATATCGCCGTTCCCTAAAAGAGATTCTGCGCCGTTCATATCCAGGATCACTCGGGAATCTACCGAGGAAGCTACCGCGAATGACATCCGTGCTGGGAAATTTGCTTTAATCAATCCTGTAACCACATCGGTACTTGGCCGTTGAGTCGCAACCACCAGGTGAATTCCGGTCGCTCTTGCCATCTGGGCTAACCGGACAAGGCTGAACTCCGTCTGCGCAGGAGCTATCATCATCAGGTCAGCCAATTCATCAATCATCACCACAATGCGGGGTAAAATTTCCCCATCCCTCTTCCGACTTACTTTCTTGTTATAGGTGTCAATATTTCTGGATCGTGTTTCATCCAGAATCTGATATCGTTTATCCATCTCCGCCACTACCCACTGCAGCACCCCCAGAATTCGCTCCAGGTTGGTCTCTACCTTACCGTACAAATGAGGAAGACCATTAAACCGAACCAGTTCTACCATCTTTGGATCGATCATAACTAACTTGAGCTGTTCTGGTGAATTGTTCATCACCAAGCAGGTGGCTATGGAAGAGATGCAGACGGATTTTCCCGAACCGGTAGTTCCCGCAATTAATAAGTGCGGCATGCTGGCTAAATCCGCCACAACGGGTTCTCCAGAAACATCACTTCCCAGAGCAATCGCCAAATGGGAATCCAGCTTATAAAAAGCGTCCGACTCAATTATTGACCGGAGATGGACCAGGGAGGATTTTTCATTGGGAACTTCAATCCCAATATAGGATCTTCCTGGAACCGGCGCTTCAATACGCAGCTGCTTGGCAGATAAGGCAAGCGCCAGGTCTTTCTTAAGAGAAGTAATTCTTGATACCCGAACCCTTTTCCTTTCCTCATCAGCATCATCATCTGTTCCATTTAAATATCCTGGCTTAACAGCAAATTGGGTTACGGTAGGACCCACCTGAAATCCGACCACCTGGGAAGGAATGCCGAATTCCGCCAGGGTCTTCTCAATTAATCCTGCGGTCATGTTAATATGCCGTTGATTCGGCCGAAAAGCCTTTCCGGAATCTAACAAGTCAAGACTGGGCAGGTGCTTATCCCGGGGAGATGCTTTTTGCGGTTTATCTTCTCTGGTTTCAACCTTAAATTGTTTGCGGAATTCCGACGGTATTCGCTGTTTCCGTTTCTCAGGCGCAGGTTTTTCCGTTCCTGGCGGTTCTTTTTCCTGCCTGGAGGGTTGATCTATATCTTCGGTTTCCAGCTTTGGTATCATCGGATAACCCTGGATTTCAGCTATTTGCCGCTGCAGCCTATCTGTCAAACCCAATCCCACAATGCCGCCTATCACTGCCCCTAAAAAGGCCAGTATCCCAGTCCAAACCAAACCAATTACACTGGAAAAGGCTTCCACCAAACCCCAGCCGACCAGCCCGCCATCCAATCCTTCCCGGGCTCGGTCCAGAGAATGTCCTCCAATAACCGTTAACAAAATAATCAGGAAGAAAATAGCGCCCTCCAGGGCAAAAATTCTCACCCAAATGACCGAGTAAGGTTCACCTGCCTGCTGTTTTAACATCCAGATCCCCAAGACTATGCCGGAGAGGACAACAAATACATTCCCCCATCCTAAACCCAACCGGATGATTTTCGTCCATCTTAATAATGCAGATCCAGCTACCAGGTCGGGAAATAAGGTGGCAATCAGGGTCATGATAGAGAAAGCAAGCAAAAGAATGCCGCCTATATCCCAGCTGTAATTCCTGAGACGGTTCCAGATACCCTGGAAGGATTTACTTTGCTGCGCCAAGGCATCTAGTATATCTTTTACGTTGCGGGGGTCCTGGTTGTCCGTCACAGGTTCTCCTAAGAGTGTTGAACACCGGGTTGAGATTTCTGGTGAAAAGAAGCCAGTCCGATACCAGCTAAAATAAGTATAGCACCAATTATTTTAACTGCTGGCGGCTTCTCATTGAGGAAAATATAAGCCAAAATAGTAGATCCAATCGGTTCTCCGAGCAGGTTTACAGATACATAGCCTGCAGGCAAATACTTCAGCGACCAATTAAATATGGTATGCCCTAATAGCTGAGGTACAACGGCCAATAAGATCAACCAACCATATACCCGGGTTGGATATACAGCAGGGGCACCTTCCATGAAAAACATGGAAATCACCAGGAACAGTGCTGAAGCGCTGAAAACAAGGAATATATACGGTGTTAAGGATATTTTACGCCGCAGATGTCTGCCGATCATAAAATATGCGGCCCCGGAGATAGCACCCAATATCGCCAGAAGATCTCCTAATAGGCTTTGGGATCCAGACAAACCATCCTGAAAATGACAAGTGATTCCTCCGGGCATCCAGGAACAGACATCACTGCCTGCAATAATAACGCCTCCAAGCAAAGCCACTATCATACCCATAACGGCGAGCCGGGCTGTTTTTTCTCCCAGGAAAACTGGCGCCAGCAAGGCAACCCACAACGGGGTTGTGGTGACGAGAACAACAGAACTGGCCACAGATGTATACTCAAGAGAAGTGATCCAAGTAGCAAAATGAACAGCTAATAAAAATCCAGCCAGTAATGCAAATCCAAGATCTTTTCGGGATAACGCTCGCAACTCATTTTTGTGTTTGACAATCGTATAGGGAAAAAGAAGCAGAGCCGCCAAACCCATCCTGAAAGCAGCGATCGTAATCGACGGCGCATATTCCTGGGCAAAACGGATGAAGAGTGAGGCTGTGGAAACAGCTGCTATGCCGATCGGTACAATCAGGTATGGCGGTGCAGGAGGGATAGCGTCCTTTTTCATGAAGAATGTAACCTCTTTCTGAAAAGAGAGTTTCCAGTGTTGTGTTCTTTCTTGACAAAGAAAAAATCGGGGACTACAATTTGATGCTAGAGAGCTTATTATACAGCAGTTGGAAACACTTTTTATCAATCAAGCTAGTTCTGGAGGATTTTTTATGACTCATGTAATCACCTCATTCTGCATGTATGACGCCAGCTGTGTTGAAGTCTGCCCTGTGGAATGCATTGTGCCCGGTAAACCAATGGAAGAATGGCCGACATATTACATCGATCCCGAAACCTGCATCGACTGCGGCGCATGTATTCCTGAATGCCCCCACGATGCCATTTTCATGGACGATGAAGTTCCCTCGGCCTATGAAGCGAACGGTGATGAGCGGATAAACATGCCCGCAGGAACCGAAGGTTGCAATGAAGAATTTGAATCAGAAGATGTTAATGGAGTTACCCACGTACTGAAACATACCCGTATTCTGGATGAGGGCGAAGTAGTTGATCTCACACCTGCTACTCAACTTAACGAAGATTTCTTCACTGATGGCCCAGGGTATGAAGCATTAGATTAATCGTTGTCATCGCCCATGATTAAAAAAGAGAAGCCTTTTTTAGGCTTCTCTTTTTGATTAATAATAGGTTAGCTGCTTCAATTTGAAGGCCTGCTGCGTTTCCTAAAGGAAAAGATTTCCTTCAGCTTCCACCCAGGCGTCCCGGTGGATCGAGATTAAACCTGCAGTTTGTTTCTGAGTATCGAGAAAAGCTACGATGATCGTATCCGTTAATCCCGGTCCGGTATCTCCCTCCCATTCCCGTTTATCCAATCCAGTCAGTAAAAAATAAATTGTCTGATCCAGGTTGAGTTCCTTAAACCCTGGCCTATCGGAGTTCCCCTGCAGCAGCCGATCCTCAGCCAGTGTGGGTTGTGTGATCTCGGTGGTAGAAAATGACGAAGAAGGTCCATCCATCAGCGTCGGCGGAGGCGTCCCTGTTTTGTCATTCAACCCCCTAAGTGCCAGCAAGGCGGTGATTAAAGCGGAAATCAAAAAAGCCGCCCACAAACCGCGTTTTATCCAATCGGGTGATTTTTCTGGTTGAGATGAGTAACCTTGCATAACGACTCGGAAATCACGGTTTAGAAAGCGCCAGCTGCCTTCTCCACCGACACGGATGTCCCGGCGTTGAAACAACTGCCAGGAAATCAAGGCCAGGACCAGGTCAATGGCGATGAAAACGCCGAACCAGGTCAAGTTGAGGCCATCCTCGATGGCTGTGGCCGTCTCCAGGTAGGTTAATGGCGAGAAATCAGCAGCTCGTTCCAATTCATCTACAACCCCTGAGAGCAGAGTGATAAAGAAACTGGCAACCACCAGCATTGCAGTTAGCATGCTGGCCATGCTGCGGGCTGGCAGCAGCATACTGAGGAGCAAGCCCAGGGTCATGAAGAACATCAAGATAGCAAACAGGGAGGTGAATGGCATCAGCAGATCCAAGGCTGGAATGGTGAAATTCTCTGACCAGGTCATGGTCAACAGCAGCGAAGCCCAGGAGATCAGCAGCAGGATGATGGTCACCAGGGTGGTGGTCAGGAAACGACCCCAGAAAAGAGTCGTGCGGCTGACAGGGTGGGCCAGGATCAGGTCGAGTGTGCCGCGCTCTTCGTCACGGGCCAGCAGGCTGGCACCAGCCCCGGCAGCAAACAGCCCGATGATCAATGGCACAAAGGAAAAGTACTCGACATCAAGCCAGCCGATCGGAGTATTCATAGCGGCGAAATTGAACATTTCTGCAATTTCGGGCATCGCTTCAGCGTACGCTACCATCAAATCACCGCTGCTGGCCATCATATCGAATAAAGAACCCATCATGATCGCCAGGACGGCTAGGCCAATCCCCCAGCCGATGATCGCACCGCGTGAGCGGCGTAAAGCGTAACGAATTACGGTAAACATTTTATTTGTCCTCCTTCCCTTCATAGTAGGCAAGGAAAATCTCTTCCAGGCTGGTGCGCTTGGTTTCGAAATCGCTGACCGGATACTGTGCCAGGGTCTTGATCAGGGTGTCCATCTCGCCTTCGACCTGCAACTGTACGCTCAGGTCATCGTCTTGAGCGAGCATCTCAACCCCTGGAAGTTTGACGAGTTCGTCAGCCGCGGTGGGCTGCTGGAAGCGGATGCGCACTTGGCGCGAGGAGCGGTTGAGTAAGGCAGCGGTCTCGGCTACTTCGACGATCTTGCCCTCGCGGATGATGGCGACCCGGTCGGCGACGGCCTGCACTTCGCTAATGATATGCGAGGAAAAGAAGACTGTGGCCCCGTTATCCTGGGCTTCGGCCAGCAAGCGCAGAACCTCCTGCTGCATGAGCGGGTCAAGGCCGCCGGTGGGCTCGTCGAGCAGCAGTAGCTCAGGACGGTGCATCAGCGCCTGCACGACGCCAACCTTCTGCTTATTGCCATGCGAGAAGTTTTTAATTGGGGTCTTGAGTTCCAACTTGAGGCGGTCGGACAATTCTTGGATGAAGTCCCAGTTCGAACGATTGTCGCGCAGGCGGTTGAAATAACGGAAAATCTGACGGGCGGTCATATTCTCGTCCAGGTGCAGTTCGCCGGGCAGATAACCGACGCGCACCTTGATCGCTTCAGGCTCTGCCTGCGGGTTCAGCCCCAGCACACGGATCGTACCGCCTTGCGGGCGGATCAAATCCAGCATGCAGCGGATGGTAGTGGTTTTTCCTGCTCCATTCGGACCCAGGAATCCCATGATCTCTCCCCGGTTAACCTTGAGATCGACTCCATGAAGTGCCTTAAACGATCCGTAATACTTTTCCAATCCTTCGATGTTTATCGCAAAATCATTCATAATGTTTCTCCAATGTACTGACGACCCTTATTCCTGATGAGGATCCGGCTGCCTATCAACCTGCAAATAGCCGCCAGATCTGCGCCGTGAAGAATATGATTACAAAACCCATCAAAACAGGCAGCAAGGTAGCAACCGTGGTCCATTTAAGGCTGCCGGTTTCTTTATAAATGGTGTAGATTGTTGTGCTGCAGGGATTGTGAACCAGGCTGAACAGCATCAGGTTGATACCGGTTAATAAAGTCCATCCTCCCATTGTCAGAAGGTTCAATGTCTGCAGTCCAGACTCAAATTCAAACAACACTCCCGAGCCTTCACCAATACCTGTCGCCCCGGAAATCATTACCGTGAGCATGAGAATTGTCGGTATCACAATCTCATTGGCAGGTATAGCAACAATATACGCCACGAGAATTACACCATTAAGCCCGAGCAATATACCAAAGGGATTCAGGAAATTCACCAGATATTCAGCAATGCTCACTCCGTTAATAAGAACATTAGCCGAAATCCAGAGGACTACCCCTGCCGGAAGGGCAAAAACAACTGCCCTCCAGAGAACCACCAGGGTACGGTCAATAACCGAAGTATATAGAGTCCGTATTATGCGGGGCGGACGGTACGGAGGAAGTTCCAGATAAAATGTAGAGACTTCTCCTTTTAATACTGTCCTGGACAATGCCCAGGAAACCACAAAGGTTAACATAACTCCCAGCAGGGCAATACTGACTACGGCAAACGCTGAGATCAAGCCGCCCAGGTGAGCTGGAACAAGCGTGCCGATAAAGATTGTGGCAATCAGAATTTGGGTAGGCCAGCGCCCATTACAGAGAGCAAAGTTGTTGGTAATGATGGCAATTAACCGTTCCCTGGGGCTGTCAATGATCCTGGTGGATATCACTCCTGCAGCATTACATCCGAATCCCATTGTCATACTTAGAGCCTGTTTACCATGCGCGCCGGCTTTCCTGAAAATATGATCCAGATTAAAAGCAACCCGCGGCAGATATCCGAAGTCCTCTAGAAGAGTAAACAGGGGGAAAAAGATAGCCATGGGGGGAAGCATGACGGCCACCACCCAGGCGGTAGCTAGATAGGCGCCGTCCAAAAGAACCCCTTCAATCCACCAGGGAATGCCAAGATTAACAAAGACGCTTTTTAGGAAGGGGAGGGTGATATCAATCAGGATCGAATATAGTAAACCGGAGGGGTAATTTGCTCCAGTAATCGTCAACCAGAATACAGCAGTTAACAATAACACCATTAAAGGAAAACCCCAAACTCGGCTGGTAACCAGGCGATCTATTGTCCGGTCCAGGTCAAAACGAGGTGTATCTCCGGGATGGGTGACTGCCCGGTCCGCAAGCCGGGAAGCATCTGTATAGAGAGACTCCATGATTTTTTCATGAAAATCTCCTCCGATATCCCAGCGAAGATCCTGGGCTGATTTAATTATTTTTTCATAACTGGAGTTCATAATGTCACCTGACTTTTTTTTAGCTCAAACTATAAATAACAATTAATACGGTTTCAAGGTTACTGGCGGAAACCACTTTTACGAGCCACGGTATCAATGCCAAGTCCATCCAGGCCTTCAACGGTATAGGTCATTTCTCCTAGTTCTCCTTTTTCCACGGCTTGGATAATCCTTTCATCTCCATCCAGCAGGCGTAAAGCTACCCACCGGGAATTGGGAACTTGAGGAAATGACTCTTTGATTTGTGACACAAGCTGGGATACCGCCTGATCCAGTTTGGGATGAATATACTTGACGTGATAAGGAGCCGCCTGGGTTTCACCAGAGGCAACTTCGCTGATCGCTGCCAACAGCTCTTCCAGCCCTTCATCGTAACGGGCAATAGTTGGCACTACCGGCACACCAAGATCCCGCGCGAGTCGTCGGTGGTCAACAGAAATATTATGCCGCTCGGCCTCATCCACCAGGTTCAAACAAATCACAACCCGATTGGTAATCTCAAGAACCTGGAGAACCAAGTTTAGATTTCTTTCCAAACGAGTAGCATCTACCACGACAACTGTGACATCCGGCTGACCAAATAAAATAAAATCGCGGGCTATTTCTTCATCCAGGCTGGTTGCCAATAAAGAGTAAGTTCCTGGCAGGTCAACAAGTTTATAGCGGTCTTCTCCATAGTCAAATCCCCCTTCAGCCCGGGTAACAGTTTTTCCAGGCCAGTTCCCGGTATGCTGACGTAGACCTGTCAGCGCATTAAATACAGTGCTTTTCCCTGTATTGGGATTACCTGCCAGAGCCACTACAAAATCCCAATTTTCCATATCAACACCCAGTTTTTTCAAGTTTGCTGCGTTGTGCACCGGACAGGTGGCACAACCAGCCTGGGATTGGGATTCGCTGATCTCAACCTGATTCGCATTATTCAAATCTTTATCCATGCTTCTCTTAACCCTTTCCCGGAAACGCATTTGCGCCGGGGATATTATTGATTAATTTCCTGCTTTTCTTCAGATATGGGGTCTACCTTGATCAATCTTGCCTGTGAGCTTCTCAAAGCGATCACGGATCCCCTTATGCGGTAAGCGGTGGGATCCCCACCGGGGTTGACCATTTCTACCCCTACAACTGTACCCGGAATAATTCCCAGGTCAAACAGCCGCCTGCGCTCTACACCCCTGCTTAAGTAAGAGATACCCATGACTTTGCCTTTCTCCCCAACCTGCAAAGTATCCAAGGGGACTCCCTGGAGATCCTGATCGTGGTTTTCTTCAACCAGCGGTACTACAGAGATATTTGCCGCCACGATTGGGGCGAGAACATGTTCCCGGTCCTCACTCCAGAAGCGGATCCTGTCAGAGGTGGTTTCATCTACCTCTACAATCATGTTTGGGTGGAGATCTTCCGCGACAATCTGGACATAAATTAATTCCGGTTCATCTTCTATATGAACGATCCTGGCTGAGGTTTGAACCGGTAAATCCGATAATGGTAAACCCCCATGGGAAACCAGATCTCCTTTTGAAGTAGGAATTGGATCGCCGTGAGGGTCGTGGGTTGGATTCCCAAGGCTTGCTGATAATCGCTCGGTTTCCTCAATAGATAATTTATGTTCCAGCCTTTCTGCCTGCTGATGCCAATCAGTTTCCTCAAATCCAGTTGCATCTGCCAGGTACCGTTCCCATAAACGGTGCGCACGGACGATCTGGATAGCGGTATTCCTTCCTGCCGGTGTCAGACTAAAACGCTTGCCGCTCATTTCCAACAGTCCTTTGGCTTGAGTGATGGCAAGGATTTCTGAAGCCCGTCCTCGGCTGGTTGAGAGGACTCCTGCCAGGCTCTCCAGAGTGGCTGGTTTTTGGTTTCTCTCGCATTTAAAGATGTACTTCAAAGTATCTTCAATTAATACCTTTTCGGTTAATTCACGACGTTTCTGCAACCGCCAGAATAAACCGGAACCCGGCCAAAAAATAAGAACGGATACGACAATGACACCAATACCAATTAATAACGCGATCAAAGGATCAACCATGAATAAACTCCTTTAAAGGTTCTTCGCTTTCAAAATTAAACTGCATTTTTTATCTCCACTTGCACCTGGGCAGTCACGCTGGCTCCCAGCACGATTTCCTGATCCTGCCCTTTTACCTGCAAACGGAGGTTGTTATCGTATGGAGAAAAATCTACCACAAAAAATTCCGCTCCCGGCACTAATCCTTGCGCTTTCAGATAGCGGAGGAAACCAGGATCATCATCGCTGACCGAATGAACCACGCCCTGCTGATCAGGACGCATATCATGCAGACAGGACGTAGGTTGATCGAGCATCTCCAGGTTCCTATTTGGAATGGGTTCGCCATGCAATCCCCGTTGAGGATCACCCAATACCGCAGCAACCCTTTCTTCAAAATATTCCGAAATCACATGTTCCAGACGATCAGCCTCCGCATGAACCTGGTCCCAAGAATAACCCAGCACTTCATGAAGAAAGAGCTCAAGCAGCCGATGGTGCCGAAGAATTTCCAGAGCAACTTTCCTTCCCTCAATTGTTAATGCCACTCCCTGGTGTTTGACATAGTCAAGCAGTGGCGGTTCTTCATTGGCAAGACGCTGAATCATATCTGTTACTGAAGCCGGGCTGATTGACAGGACGTCAGCAATTTGACCGGTACCAACCCTTTCTGTTTCAGCAGATAATTTATAGATCACCTTTAAGTAATCTTCTACGGTATCAGAAAGTAACCTGCGCATTTTCTCTCCATAATTTTTGCTTTTCAAAATTATATTTTAGACTATTCTAAATATTTGTCAAGCCCTGATTTTTTGGATATTCAGTTGTTTATGACTTATTTTTTGCCAGATCTGGGATATTTTTCTATGGTTTTCTTGTTAGGAACTTAAATATATTAACTATGAAATAAATATTTCTAATATATATGTTGACTTATTTAATTATCATGCTAAAATGCAAGCCATGGTTTTCTGCCCGAACTAAGCAATCATCAGGAGAAAAATGCTCAACAAATTGAAAGCTCTTTCCCAAGAATACTCCCGGACATTCTGGATAATCATCCTTGGGATGTTTATTGATCAACTGGGCGGGATGCTGATATTTCCCTTTTTCGGGTTGTACATCACCTCAAAATATTCCGTTGGCATGACAGAAGTAGGTGTGCTGTTTTCTATCTTTGCCGTGACTGGAGTCTTCGGAAACCTGATTGGGGGAGCACTGACGGATAAATTCGGTCGGAAAGTTATCATAATTTTTGGTTTGGTAATCAGCGCAGGAAGTTCTTTAATGTTGGCCTTTGCACCTAACCTAAACTTTATTTATTTTGCAGGCTTTATTGTCGGATTTTTCGGGAATATGGCTGGACCAGCTCACCAGGCCATGATCGCTGATGTGCTGCCGGAGGACAAGCGGGCAGATGGTTTTGGTATCCTGCGCGTGGCTGCAAACCTGGCTGTTGTAATCGGTCCTGCTATCGGCGGATTATTAGCAGTCAAGGGCTATACGCTGCTATTTATCATTGATGTTATCACCAGCTTTATCACCGCCGTGATTATCTTGATATTTGTTCCAGAAACCAAGCCTGTTTCAAAACCTGTAACCAGTGAGGGACAAGAACAAGAAGAAACCATCCTGGAAACTTTTGCTGGATATTTCAAAGTTACCAAAGATCGGTTGTATATGATCTTTATTTTGGGGTCTCTGCTGATGGTTCTGGCATATATGCAGATGAACACCAGTTTGCCGGTCTTTTTGAGAGATGTGCACGGGATTCCCGACCGGGGCTACGGCCTTCTGCTGAGCTTGAACGCAAGCATGGTAGTGCTGTTCCAATTCTGGATCACCAGGCGCATCAAACGTTTCCCTCCCCTGAAAATAATGGTCTGGGGCATGGTCATCTATGCCCTTGGATTCTCAATGTATGGTTTTGTGTCAACCTTCTGGCTCTTCATCACTGCAATGGTGATCATCACTATTGCGGAAATGCTGGTCTCCCCAACCGGTCAGGCAATTGTTGCCAAATTATCACCTGAAGATATGCGGGGAAGGTATATGGCAGTATATGGATTCAGCTGGACAATTCCCTTAGCTGTAGGTCCCCTGGCAGCTGGATTGATTATGGATAACTACAACCCCAACTGGGTTTGGTACGCCAGCGGGATCATTATGCTCATGTCTGCCAGTATATTCGCCAGACTGCATATTAAAGCCGGGGAACGGTTTGCGTCTGTTAATGGAGATACCTCAACCCAATCCCCGGATGCTGTTTCCAGTTAATCCTCCAGGATTGGTTTCCTCCTTTAAAAGGTTCTCCACCGTTGACCGGCTTCTTGGTTTATGGCATAATCATCGCAACATATCAAAAAAAGCAGAGATGAAAACGAGTAAGGCTGTCTGAATCTGCCAGCGAGCCCGGAAACGGTGGAAGTCGGGTCAGAAACGGCAGTCTGAAAATCCTTTCGGAGCTGAGAACTGAACGCCTTTGGCAATTAAGGGATCCGGGTTCACCCCCGTTATCAGGGTGCGAGGATAAATCACATGTTCAGCGGTAGCGGCCAGAGCTATCTGCAGAGAGTCCTCGCTAAGAGCCCGCTAACCAGCGGGAATACGGGTGGTACCGCGTGAGTTGATACTCTCGTCCCGGCAGGGATGAGAGTATTTTTATTTAGGAGGCAGGATGGCTATCGAAAAAGCGCCCAATGAAGTCGATTTTATTCAATTGGAGCATCAAACCCTTAAGTTCTGGGAAGAGATTGATGCTTTTAATACCTTGAGGTCCCTCCATAAGGGCAACCCGCCCTGGTCATTTATCGATGGTCCAATTACAGCCAATAACCCTATGGGAGTCCATCACGGCTGGGGACGGACCTATAAGGATCTTTTTAACCGGTACTGGGCCATGAAGGGCCGTGAACTCCGCTATCAAAACGGATTTGACTGCCAGGGATTATGGGTGGAAGTAGAAGTTGAGAAAGAAAAAGGATTTAAATCCAAAAAGGATATTGAAAGTTACGGACTGGCAAAATTTGTCCGGGAGTGTAAAGCCCGGGTACTGCGATTCGCCGCCGTGCAGACGGAGCAATCCATCCGACTGGGCTATTGGATGGACTGGAACCAGCCTGACTTTCTCCGAGATCTAGCGGACAAATTACTGGAGGACCCCCTGCGGGAAATCACAGTTCCCGGACCTAAAGGACCTGTAACTGATACCGTGGAGCGGATCGTCGGGCGGTTGGGACTTCAGGAACTTGGGGGCAGCTACTTCACATTCTCCAATGAAAACAATTACATGATTTGGACTTTCCTGAAGAAAACCTGGGAGAAAGGCTGGTTGTACCGGGGAGCTGATGTGATGCCCTGGTGCCCCCGCTGCGCAACAGCAATCAGCCAGCACGAAATTGTCACCGATGGTTACGCAGAACTCACCCACCGTTCTGTAACTCTGAGGTTCCCTCTTCGCGATCGGCCAAATGAGTCTTTGCTGGTTTGGACAACAACCCCCTGGACTTTAACTTCAAATGTTGCGGCTGCAGTCGGCCCCGAGCTTTCCTACCTAAAAGCCCAGGTAAAATTGCCCGGGCCAGCTGGAGAGGATCACATTGTTTACCTCTCTAAAGGAACTGCGGCAATGCTCCGGGGTGAGTACAAAATCCTGGATGAGATTAAAGGGGCAGAAATGGAAGGGTGGACCTACGATGGTCCTTTCGACGATCTCCCGGCAGCGCAATCCTCCGGCGGCGTCACCGAACTGAAAGAGCTTCAGGAAAGCATAGAGAAAAGCGCCGTTGAGTCTCATCAGGTGATTCTGTGGGAAGAAGTAGGAGAAGAAGAAGGCACAGGAATCGTCCATATTGCGCCTGGCTGCGGCGCAGAAGACTTCCAGCTCTCATTTGAATATTCTCTGCCGCGGATTGCTCCTTTGACAGAGGAAGGATATTTTATCGACGGGTTTGACTGGATCACAGACAAACATGTTTCAGAAGTGACTGATGAAATTTTTAAAGACCTGGAAGAAAAAGGCATTCTCTACCATATAGAACCCTATACGCACCGCTACCCCATCTGTTGGCGCTGTAAAACCGAACTCGTTTTCCGTCTGGTGGATGAATGGTTCATCAACATGGGTGAGAACTACCAGAAACCCCGGGAAGAGATTACCGCGGAAGAGAAGGAGTCCAGCCTGCGCTATCAGATTATGGATGTAGTGGATCAAATCCGCTGGATCCCTGATTTTGGATACGCCCGTGAATTGGATTGGCTGCGAAACATGCATGACTGGATGATTTCCAAAAAACGCTACTGGGGATTAGCCTTGCCGATCTGGGTATGTCAGGATTGTGATCATTTCCATGTGATTGGTGATGAAGAGGAATTGGAAGAAAGAGCCATAGAGGGATTTGACGCCCTTAAAGGGCATACACCTCACCGCCCGTTTATCGATGGGGTAGTATTAGCTTGCGATAAATGCGGTGGAAAGATGACCCGTATTCCCGATGTTGGCAATCCCTGGCTGGATGCGGGCATTGTGCCATTTTCCACTTTGAGTTTCCGGACTGATCCGGAATTCTGGGAAAAATGGTATCCTGCTCACTGGATCAGCGAATCATTTCCGGGACAATTCCGCAATTGGTTCTACAGTTTACTTGCCATGGGGACCGTTCTGGACAACTCACCTCCTTTCCTAGAGAATTTCAGCTACGCCAGCCTGCATGCAGAAGATGGCCGCGAAATGCATAAATCCTCGGGAAATTCAATAGAGTTCAACGAAGCCGCGGATAAAATGGGCGTGGATGTTATGCGTTGGCTGTACAGCGCGCACAAACCGGAAAACAACCTGTTGTTTGGTTACCACCGCGCGGAGGAAACCCGCCGCCGGTTCATCATTCCTTTCTGGAATGTCTATTCCTTCTTTACCACCTATGCCGAAATTGACGGTTGGTCCCCTGAATCAAAGGAATTTGACCAGGATTATCCCGAAGGACCTACACCAGAAAGTCAAAATCCGCTGGACCGCTGGATCCTGGCCCGGTTAAACCAGACCGTAGAACAGGTCACATCGGATCTAGAAAACTCAAACGCATATAACGCTACCCTGGAATTCGAGTCCCTCCTGGATGATCTGAGTAACTGGTATGTCCGCCGCTCCCGGAGGCGATATTGGAAAACCGAGACTGACCAGGACAAAAACACCGCCTACGAAACGCTCTGGCACGTCCTGGTAAAGATGAGCCGCTCCTTGGCTCCGGTGATTCCTTTCCTCACCGAGCAAATCTACCAGAACCTTGTCAGGTCGTTATACCCGGATGCCCACCAGAGTATCCACCACACCCTCTGGCCTGAAGTAGATCAAAATGCCATTGATCAAAAATTGATCGATCAGATGAAATTAGCCCGGGAAACCGCCAGCCAGGGACTAAGCGCCCGGAGCAATATTGGGATCAAAGTCCGCCAACCTCTCGCTCAAGTGCTCGTTCACGTCAAAGAAGGTCGAGCAGAACTTGATGAAGAGCTGATTGAAATTGTCAAGGACGAGCTAAACGTAAAGGATCTAGTATTTGTCCAGGATGCAAAATCCCTCCTGGTCTATAAGGTGCTTCCTAATAATCGTGCCCTGGGACCAAAGTACGGAGCGGACTTCCCAAAAGTTCAAGCCGCTTTGTCTGAAAAGGATCCGGAGGAGATTGTCACTCTGGTGAATGAAGGGAAAAATATACCTCTAGAACTGGAGGGGAAACAAATCCTGCTCACACCGGAAGAAGTCCTCCTCCGCAGTGAAGCAGCCGAAGGCTTATCCACAGTGGACAGCAAACTGCTTACCGTTGCCATTGAAACCGAGATCACTGCAGAACTACGGGATGAAGGACTTGCGCGGGAAATCATCCGTCGCATCCAGGACTTCCGAAAACAAGCAGAATTTAATATATCCGACCGGATTTCCCTGGTTTACCAGGCTACGCCAACCCTCCAAAACGCTATTGAAACCCATCGAGACTACATCATGGAAGAGACTCTCACGGTAGAAATGAGTGAAGGTGACCCGGAAAAAGACATGTTTAGCGGTAGTGCCAGCTTTGAAGGTGAAGATGCCTCCATCGGCATTAAGGTTAAGAATTAAGTTCGATCCACCAGCGGGCTTTTGATGTAATCCAGACATGATCGAGGTTTCAATATTTGATAACGATTTACTCCGTTTTTCGAAAATGACAGGGTTATTATCGCTGCAATTTATTACCTACTATTCTGAACCGTAGAAGCGTTGATTTTGTTATCTAAATCAGCGCTTCTTTACACGCCCTCCCCTACGAGGGCGTGTTATTATGTATAGACCAGGAACAAATGGGAGAACCTCATGGCAAGTAAAAATAAGATGACCATAGATGAACAAGTAGATTATTTAATGCAGGGCGCTGATTATGGCGACGAGAAGCTTAAGCAGGCTATGGCCGCGGAATTAAAGGAACGGCTGCTGGAAGCTGAAAAAGAAAATCGCCCACTTCGGGTTTATTGCGGGTATGATCCCACTGCGCCTGATCTTCATCTCGGCCATACCGTAACCATGCGAAAGTTGAGCCAATTCCAGGAACTGGGTCATGATGTCATTTTTGTCATCGGCGATTTCACATCGCTGATCGGAGATCCTTCAGACAAAGACAAACTCCGCCCCCACCTCTCTCCCGAGGAAGTTGCCCGAAACGCGAATACTTATGCGGAACAATCCTACAAAATCCTCGATCCTGAAAAAATCACTATCCGTCATAATGCAGAATGGCTATCGAAGCTGACCTTTGAAGACGTGATCAGGTTAAGCGCAAATTTTACCGTTCAGCAGTTTCTCAGCCGTGATAATTTTTCCAAAAGATTTAACAATAACGATGCCATTTACCTGCATGAATTCTTTTATGCCTTGATGCAGGGATATGACGCTTCCGTATTGGAAGCGGATGTGCAGGTAGGAGGCAGCGATCAGTTGTTTAATATCATAACTGCTGCCCGGAAATTAATGGTTGCCCTGGGGAAAAAACCAAATATCGGTATTATCATGTCCATTCTGCCCGGCACGGATGGGGAAATCCGGATGAGTAAATCTCTCGGAAACCACATCCCGATCACCGGCGATCCCAAAGATATGTACGGAAAAATCATGAGCATTCCGGATAAAGCAATGGGGATTTACGCCCGACTGGTGACCCGGTGGACACCGGACGAAATTGATCAAGTGAAATCCCGCCTTTCCCAGGGAGACCTGCATCCCAAAGAAGCAAAGATGAGCCTTGCCCGGGAAATCGTATCTATTTACCACGGCCAGGCTGCAGCTGAGGAAGCAGAAGCTGAATTTGTCCGAGTATTTCAGGAGCGAGGCCAACCGGAGGAAATGGCAGAGTACAAACTGCAATCCGGCCAATCTGTCCTGGATGTCCTGGAGAAAAGCGGACTTTCTGAAAGCCGAGGTCAGGCCAGGCGCTTGATCCAACAAAACGCTGTTCGCTTAAATGACCAGAAGCTGGACGATCCCCATGCTGAATTTCCCGGCAAGGGTGTTCTTCAGGTAGGAAAGCGGCGTTTTATCAAAATCGTTTGATCCAACCCCGAGAACAATCTCTCCTGTGAAAGATCTGCTAAACGGAAAATCACAGCACCAGTAGCGTGATGATAAAATCAAAATCATCCAAAATTATGGTCTTTTCTTTTTTGTTTGCTTTCAGGTAGCGGGCCGCACCGTTTCTAATAAATCTCGGTTGATTCGTTGACTCATCATAGGCTCATTCGGCAGTCTTTTTCTGCCTTAAAAGTAACATCTATCTTGAGGCAGCATCTCTATCAATAGCAAGATTAATTTTGAGGTAATTCGTATTTACTGAATGTCAGTTTTACAGAGTATAATTTGGTTGCTTAAAACTGGATTTATTTCTTTTGTATAGAGAGCCAAGCCGTTATGTCCCTTCACTTTGCTTTTTTAGTATTAGAAGAACATCCCTATGGACGGGAGATGCTGCGAATCCTATTGGAAAACGACTTGGTACCCAGTATGATCATCCAAGAGGTGTCAAATGTGGGTGATGTAGAGCGCGAAAAATTCCTGACGCGCATTGCAGGTCAGCCAGTGCCACCGCATCTGACGCAATTGATCTCTGGGAGGAAGATACCGGTATATTGTGTATCCAATCATAATGACGACACCTGTAAAGAATTGCTTGCAGCCGATAAACCTGACGTACTAGTATTAGGTGGAACGCGCATCATCAAACCAAAAATTCTTGAAGTGCCGTGCCAATCTACGGTCAATTCACATCCAGGCTTACTTCCTTGGCTGCGCGGGGCATCTTCGGTAGGCTGGGCTTTATATAAAGACATGCCGCAAGGTGCTACCGCTCACTTTATAGACCCAGGAATTGATACCGGCGACATTATAGTCTCAAGGCAGCTTCCAGTCTATCGCCATGACACCTATGAAAGCATTAATTATCGCGTTGCCATTCTGGCAGGAGAATTAATGGTTGAAGGGTTAACATCCATTGCAAATGGAGAAGCTCCCCGCACACCCCAGGACCCTAATGTGGGGGAGACCTTTAGAGTCATTCCCGACGATTTATTAGAAGAAGGAAAACAGCGTCTGGCAAAAAGCCGCTATTCACATTTCGCAGATTGAAGAACACAAGATATCGCTCCCGTCTCCCGGAGAGCGGCCCAAGACACCGCACTGCTCGTTGAGGAAGGTTTGCATCCATCTGGCTCCATGTATGAGTTATGGATGAATTTTATTATTGATCCGTTTGCTTAATATATTTTCCAGCTAGGGAATGGTGAGCACTGAAATTCTTGAAAGAGGGATTCGTCCATGGAAAAATCTACTGAAGAAGTTTATGCCCTACAGCTTGATAACAAGGATACGCTGGCTGGTTTCCGGGAACGATTTATTATAGACGACCCTGACTTAATCTATTTAGACGGTAACTCGCTGGGAAGACTTCCTCAAGCCACCGTCCCTCATCTTCAGGACGTTGTCAAAAATCAATGGGGAAAAGACCTTGTCCGGGGATGGAATCGCGGTTGGTTTGAAAAACCGGGTCAGTTGGGAGCAAAACTGGCAGATTTGATCGGCGCGGAGCCTGACGAAGTGTTGGTTTGCGACACAACTTCATTAAATCTTTTTAAACTCACTGCTGCAGCTTTGCGATTCCAGGTTGATAGATCAATCCTTCTCAGTGATGAATTTAATTTCCCATCAGACCTGTATGTTTTTCAGGGCGTCATTGAACTATTAGGGAATAAGCACCGATTAAAGCTGCTTAAATCGGAAGATTCTTTCACCATCGGCGACCAGAGTATTCAAGATGCGATCAACGAAGACACCGCACTGGTAGCCCTCACCCATGTGGCGTTTAAAAGTGCTTTCATGTATGAGATGAGATCAGTAACCAAACTTGCCCATCAAGCCGGCGCTCTTGCCTTATGGGACCTCTCACATTCCGTGGGTGCGGTTCCGCTGAAACTCAATGAATGGCAGGTAGATCTGGCTGTTGGCTGTACTTATAAATATTTAAATGGAGGACCGGGGTCGCCAGCTTTTTTGTATGTACGAAAGGATCTCCAGAACCAATTAATCTCCCCCATCTGGGGTTGGTTTGCTGACCAATCTCCATTTGATTTTAATCTGGACTTCACTCCAGCTGAGGGAATATCCCGGTTTCAAATCAGCACTCCCCATATCCTTTCCATGATGGGAATCGAACCGGCTCTCGATATCCTGCTGGAAGCAGGTATGGGGAACCTGCGGGAAAAGAGTATCCAGCAAACTGAATACCTCATATATCTCGCTCAGGAGTGGCTTAATCCGCTCGGTTTTCAACTCGGTTCACCCCTTGATCCAATCCAACGGGGGTCCCATGTCTCCTTGAGGCATCCCGAAGCGTACCGTATTTGCCGGGCATTAATTGATCCCTTGCCGGATGACTCATCCCTCCGAGTCATCCCGGACTTTCGCGCCCCTGACAATATACGTTTGGGTATCGCTCCTCTGTATACCACTTATTTAGATATTTATCGGGCACTTAATCGGATTAAAACCATCCTGGAAGATGGCATTTACCAAGAGTATTCAAAAAAACAATTAAAAGTAACCTGATTAACAATTCAGGGGGAAAGAACTGGTTTCTCTTCTTGTTGCCGGCTACGGACTGTTCTAGTCAAAAATTACCGGACAGGAACTAGTTTTCTGTCCGGTTTAACAACTTTTCTCTGGAGAGATTTATTGATATTCCGTTTCTCCGTTTTGGAAAATCATCCGGCGGCGGCGAAAAGCCCAGCACATATAAGATATAGAGACAAAATAACTGGCCGGGAGACGGTGCAGATTCTTTACTTTTGTACCCAGGACTGTAGTTTTTCCACGGAATCCCATTGGACCTATATCCAGCTGGTTAGCCTGCTGGGTGATCTTATCTTCCAATTCAGCCAGCGTTGGATCGGGGTTTTCATCATCCAGCTGCCGGAGCAAGGCTTCTTTAGAAGCAGCATAGGATGATCCGCGGTCACCGCCGATAGCAATGCCCAGCACGCCAGGTGCACAACCCTTGCCTTGGGCTTTCATCACTGCATCCAAAGCAGTTTTTCGCACGCCATCCAGGTCTCGGTCTGCTGCCAGTGATGCATCCGGAAGTTTATACTGAGCGCTTACATTTTCACACCCTCCACCCTTCAGCATCAGGTCTATTATTAATTCATCTCCCTCAATCTCTTGAAAGTGAAGGGATGGATAATATTCATCCCCGCTGTTATCTCCAGTATTCTTTCCAGTCACCGAATTAACTGAATTCGGTCTCAAATACGTTTTAGCCGTTGCTTGAATCACCGCGTCCCTGATTTGGGCAGAAAGTTTCCTCGTACTCCAGCCATCCGGGTAAGAGACATAAAAAATGGGCGTCCCGGTATCTTGACATATCGGAGTTGAGTTTTCCCTGGCCATTTCAACATTTTTCAGGATCGTATCCAATGCGCCCTCAGCGGCCGAGCCTTCAGCTTCTTGATCCTTTGATTTTCGTAATTTTTCCTCTACATCCCAGGGTAAATCAGTCGATGTCAAACGCACCAATTCCAAGATTTGATCAGTTAAATCGGGCTGCATAATTCCTCCGAAAATGGTCTGTTTTACTTTACCACCTATATCATACAATACTTTACTCACCCTGGGAGAACAGTATGAGGAATAATCAATGCTGGATATCTTAAGTCACATCCCTGCAGACAGGTACTACTCACTTGAAAAATGAAACTATGCTATACTAATTCTGAACTATGAAGATTCAAGAAAATAGGGAAAATTGGATCAAAACGCTATATAAATTGCGGCTCCATCATCTCACAGCAACCTTTTTGGAAGCTTTAGGTCCAATCAATTTGCTTGGTGCCCAGCTGGTATATTTAAGCCAACCAGTTTTGTCTCCTTTTATTTCCAATGAACAGTCCCGAGACTTTGCCAGGATACTAGAGGACCCAACGGAAACCGCAATATTTATCAAGGCTCTCAGGTCCTTCGAGCCAACAGCGTAGTTGGAGGTTAACACTGTGTCAGCTACAGGCTTTACAGGGATTGTGGTAATTGTACTCTTCCTCGGTCTGATGATCTTTTTTTCGATCATTAATCAGGAACCGAAGCAGAAAAATATCCGACCCATATCTGCCTACGATAAAATCAACCAGGAGATAAATGTCGCTGTAGAAGACGGCACGCAGCTGCATATCTCTCTGGGGAGGGGGGGAATCACGGGTCCAGAATCCGCTGCGGCTCTGGCGGGATTAAGTATATTAAAACAGGTCATTGAAAAATCATCTGTATGTGATTATCCCCCGGTCGTTTCCACTGGTAATGCAGTAATTTCAATCCTGGCACAAGACACCATTCAGGGGACCTCTAAAGCAATCAGTGTCGCTGACAAGGGTAAAAATCCTTCCGGAGAACTGGTTGGCGTTACACCATTTTCTTATGCGGCAGGAACCCTCACAACCATCCGGGATAAAAATGTCTCCGCGAATATTCACACCGGTTGGTTTGGCAGCGAAATAACCTGGTTAACCACCGCCGGAGAACGGCAGAGCACCCCGACAATTGCCGGCACTGCTCAACTTCCTGCTCAGGCTGTAATATATGCTTCAGCGTCAGATCCCCTGATAGGAGAAGAATTATATGCCGGCGGCGCATACCTAGGCGCCGGTAAAATCCATCTAGCCAGCATTACTGCCCAGGATATTTTCAGATGGATTATTATCTTCATCATTCTCGGAAGTGTCTTATTGAAATTTCTTGGAATTGATACATTCTTTGAATATATTCTGGCAGGTTCAATGTGAATATTAAATTAAGAGCACCCGTCTCGGCAGCGATTGCCATCGGGGTGGGGATTGTCGTCCTGGCCGGGTATTTTATCCCATCAATCACCAATATTCGTTTCGCTTTGTTACGGACGGGACTGGTACTAGCTGCAGTTGCGCTGCTGGTTGGAATCATTAATTTGCTCTCAGTCCACTTTAAAAAGATGGGGTCTGACAACGAAAACAGCGGGTACAGTCTCATTCTAGTCATCGCTCTTTTGTTGACTTTAGTGGTAGGAATTATTGACATGGTCCAATCCTACATGCTCGGACAACCCAATTTCCAGATGACAAATTGGATATTCACTTATATTCAACTGCCGATTGAAACCAGTTTATTAGCTGTTATTGCCGTCAGTCTGACCTACGCCGCGGCCAGTATCCTGCGAAAAAGGATGGATCTTTTCTCGATCACTTTCTTTTTAGTGATTCTCCTGGTCCTGCTCGGCTCGTTTTCTATTCCCCCTGCTACCCTTTCTTTCCTGCATGTCATTCGTGATTGGATTATTCGTGTTCCAGCACTCGGCGGAGCGCGCGGTCTGCTGATAGGAATCGCGCTGGGAACCATAACCACCGGGATCAGGATCCTTATGGGAACAGACCGTCCTTATGGGGACTAACGATGACTGATAACCTCTGCCCCACCTGCGGTAGGTCAAATTCGGACGATCAAGAGTCTTGTGAATTTTGTGGTAGCCCCTTGGGGTTTGATGATTTTTCCTTGCGTAATGATCTCCTCCCTCCTGAAGAGATCGGTGCTCTTGGCAGCCTACCGCCGGTTGAACCCGATGATTCATCACGTCTGGATGATTTCTTCCAATCAATCGAACCAGAAGCTTCATCCCTGAGAAATGACTTCTTTCCACCTGATGAAGACGATGTTCGTGACAGCCTTGAGCCGAGCGAACTACATGATTCATCCCCACTGAAGGACTTTTCCTCATCAGAAGAAATTGGTGACCAAGACAGCATCCAACCAACCGAATCGGATGATCCTTCCCTTCTGAATGACTTCATCTCTTCTGAAGAAATCGACAATCAAATCACCCTCCAGCCGACTGAACCATTGGATGATGACGAACCGGATCTGGAGCCACCATCCTTTTCGGAGGACTCGGGATGGCTGGACATGCTACAAGATCCGGACTCAACCGCCGATGAGGATCGGGAATCTGAGGTTGTACCTGTGTCCCCTCCAATTGAAGGGAAATCTGGCACCGACTGGCTTGAAAAAATTAAAAGATTGAATAAGAGCAGCGATGAATTAGATGATGACTCTTCATTTCCTGATTGGTTGTCAATTACAGGAAAAACAGAAGTGGGCCAGAAAGCAAAACCAGAGGAGTCCGATTCAACCGCGGATGAACTGCCAGATTGGCTGCAGATGGATGGAGATGATGAAAAACTGAATGAATTCTTGCAGAAAAAAGATCTCTATGACTCAGATATCAAACCCGAGGATTCTGAGGAAACGATCTCTGAAGAGAAGATAGAGGAAAAAGAAACGACCTCAATATCAATTGAAGAGAGCGTAGAGCACAAGAAGTTTCCTTCCTGGGCAGCCGATGATGCCAGTACACCTGCGAAGGGTGCCCAAGAAATTCCGGAAGAACTTCGGTTCCTTGCTGGAGTCGAGCCATTCCAAATTGAAGAAGAGGAATTCTTTGATGATTTATTTAGCGAGGAACTTCCCGGCTGGCTGACAAAAGCCTCTGGAGAAGAAGGTACTCTCATCATTGAAGATGAAATATCACCCGGCGATTTACCCGGCTGGGTGGAAGCAATGCGTCCAGTGGTTGAATCTACGGATTCGACTAGCCTATCGGAGGACGAGGACTATATCGAAAACTACGGCCCTCTGGCCGGAATCCCCAGTGTTCTTCCCGCAGAAGCCGAATTTGCCCTGGATGCAGAACAAGCAGCCAAGAAACCTCTTGACCTCATAGCTACAAAATCCCACCTGGAATATGTAAATCTGCTGAGAAAGCTGATTGGGGAAGAAAAGAAAGTAAAACCCATTAAAAAAGCCGCTCCAGTTCAGACCCAAAGAATTCTCCGCTGGTTGATTGCCATCATTCTAATCATCACAATCGGTGTAACGATTATCTTTGGGGGAACTGTTGATACACAACTACCACCAGAAGGGCAAATCATTAATTCTGGTTATGGCGCTTTATATAATCAGATTGATGAGTTATACGACGGACAACCTGTTTTGATAGCCTTTGATTATCAACCCGCTGCAACTGCTGAAATGCACATTGCCGCAGCTGCTGTTGTTGACCATCTGATGGAACAAGGCACATACCTTTCGTTTATTTCCACACAACCGACCGGACCGGTATTGGCCGAATTTTTCCTGACTTCCACGCAAGAAAAACACGATTATAGACACAACCAGCAGTATATCAACCTGGGATATTTACCCGGCGAGTCTGCAGGTTTGGTAAGCTTTGTCATCGCCCCTAAAAAAATCATTCCCCTCGCTTTTGATGGAAGCAACGCCTGGGAATCCCCTCCCCTGGCTAAAGTGGATTCAATCGGGGATTTTGCTATGATCCTGGTTATTACAGATGATCCTAATACAGCAAAAATCTGGATCGAACAGGTAGGAACCCATCTTGAAAATACACCCTTGAATATGGTGGTCAGCGCTCAGGTAGAACCATTAATACAGCCATATTTCCGGGCTTCTCCCCAACTACTCTCAGGGTACGTTTCGGGAGTAATTCACGGTCTGAATTATGAACATCTCCGGGAACAGCCGAACCTTGCAAATGCAGCCTGGCTTCCGTTTAACATCGGCATTTTCATCACTGTGGGGACAATATTTATTGGCGGATTGGCAAATGGCGTGCTTTCATTATTTTCTCGCCACAGAGCCGGACTGATAGGAGAGATTTAGTGAACCTCACCATAGGAAGCTTATTTGATTTCATAGGACTTGGGCTGGGTTTTTTGTTTACCATCTTAATCTTCAGCTACCTATTAGGAGATAATCCTTTCTTCCGACTTGCAATCCACATTTTTATTGGTGTTTCAGCAGCATATGTTGCCCTCATAACCATCAATAATGTGCTGATCCCCCGCCTGATAATTCCCCTCATCAATGGAACCCAGGGAGAACGCTTGTTATCCCTCCTGTTGTTTATCCCCGGCCTCTTTTTATTAACCAAAGCCACACCGTTTCGCAAAGCGGGGAATTGGTCTGTAGCAATCCTGGTTGGGATTGGGGCAGCAGCCGCGGTCGGTGGGGCAATTACTGGAACGTTATTCCCACAGATCTTGGGAACTATCAACAGCGTAGATCCATCTGCTTATGCAATCTCAACCAGCCAATGGGACCAGGCTATTAATGGCTTTATAATCGTCTTGGGTACTATTACTACTTTAATTTATTTCCATTTTGGGACTCGGGAAACACCGGGACAGTCGAGTGAACGACTGCCCATTATTGAAAATATAAGTAAAATCGGTAAAGTTTTTCTGGCAATTACCTTTGGGACACTTTACGCCGGTGTCTATTTATCTTCCCTTGCAGCGCTGGTTGAACGGTTGACGTTTGTCTGGGAATTTTTGAATAGTATCGGGTTTACGCTGTTTTCGACTTAATAATTAATATGGATATAACCACTGTATCGGCAAAATCTCTCATAACATTAGATATCGGCAACACGATCACCAGGGCTTTATTCTTTGACGTGGTGAGCGGCAAGTACCGGTTTGTAGCTTCTGCATCCGCTCCCACAACTGCCGGCGCACCCCTCTTTGATGTAACCGAGGGTGCCTGGAGAGCAATTGAAGAACTTCAGCATATCACCAGTAGGACATTCCTCAGCGAGAAAGAGGGATTGATCATTCCCAGTACCAAGGATAATCAAGGCGTTGACATCATGGCGGCTACCATGTCCGCCGGAAATCCAATATCTGTGGTGACAGTTGGACTGCTGGATAATGTATCCTTGCTTAATGCCCAATACCTGGCTCACACAACATATTCCAAAATCATAGCTGAAATTTCACTCAATGACCGGCGGACATCATCAGACAGGATCAATTTACTGACCGAAAAGCGCCCAGATTTAATCATCATCACCGGGGGCACAAATAAAGGCGCTTCAAAATCTCTCCTCAATATTTTGGAAAGCATCGGTTTATCAAGTTATCTTCTGGATGAGAGCCAAAGACCTCACATCTTATATGCCGGCAATGAAGAACTTCAAGAAGAAGTGAAGTCAGGATTGGAAAAAATCAGTAAATTGCGCATTTCCCCTAATATTCAGCCGGTTCTAGGAAAGGAGAACATTTACCCCGCCCAAAATGAGCTCAATGAAATCTATAAAGATGTCCGGAAAAAGCAAACCGGCGGAATCAGGGAAGTCTTATCCTGGACGGATGGCAACTTTACCTCCACCGCATCAGCACTCGGACGGGTGATCCGTTTTTTGAGCGAAAAATATGAACCAGAAAAAGGGGTCATGGGTATTGACATTGGATCGTATGCCACAATTCTGGCCGCGGCGTCTTCGGGCGAGGAAACACTCCGAGTCTTTCCAGGACTTGGTGTTGGAGCCGGTTGTACCGGAGTCTTGAAGGAGAGCTCCCTTGAGGAAATTACCCGCTGGTTGCCGCTCAAACTAGCCAAGCAGGACGTCCTGGACTATATCTATACCAAGTCTGCATATCCTGCCAGTCTGCCGACAGAATCTGAACACCTAGAAATTGAGATTGCCCTCGCCAAACAGGCTTTAAGAATCGCTTCTAAAAAAACAATTCCCAGCCTTCATAAGCGATCTACAGCGCCCAGCTCGCTTATGCCTCCGATTGAACCCATCATTGGTTTAGGCAGAATTCTAACTCAGGCTCCCACCCGATCACAAAGCCTGTCAATTCTACTGGATGGTATTCAACCGACCGGCGTAACAACCCTCGCGCTGGATCAAAACGACTTATTGCCCGGATTGGGTGCGGCAAGTGATATCAATCCCCTGTTAACAGTTCAGGTTATTGAATCAAATACATTTCTAAATTTAGGTACAATTATTGCACCTATAGGATATGCCAGACCCGGAACCCCGATTCTAAGAATCCGAGTAAACCGGGAAGATGGGAGAACTTTTACTCGTGAAATTAAATTCGGGTCATTGACTGTTCTTCCAATCGAAATAGGAGAAAAAGTCTCCCTCCACCTCCGTCCCCTGCACCGCTTCGATGTCGGTATGGGAGGCCCTGGCAAAAGCGGAAAGGTGAACGCAGTAGGCGGATCATTGGGCATCATCATTGATGCCAGGGGGCGTCCGCTACACTTTTTCCAGGATCAGGAAAAGAATTGGAAAAGGAATGAGACCTGGATTAAAACTCTGCTGAAATATGAATAAAGGAACCAAAGCAGAGGCACCTGAACTATAATAATACATTATGTTAAGTAAGGTAAAGCACATCCACGCACTTACGAATATCAGGCGGGAGCGCGTCCTGTCTTCGGCCGGACATGTAATTGTTCGCCGTATGCAAAAAGTCACTCCCACAGATGTGATTGTGGTAGCGCCGCTCACTGCCAAATATTTACTGCTTGATATTGCCCAGGGTTTAAATGTAACTCCTGCCCGGGCAGATGAACTGCTTCAGCGGCGAGCCGGGGATGAGCTTTCAACAGGAGATGTAATCGCTGGTCCAGTTGGCTTATTCCAGCGAGTTATCCGGGCTCCATTTTCGGGGCTAGTGAAAATTGCCGGAGAAGGAAAAGTTCTTTACGAAATTACCTCACAACCGTTTGAACTTCAGGCTGGCATGGAGGGAACGGTTACTAATATTATTCCTGATCGGGGAGCAATCATCGAAACCCGGGGCGCATTAATTCAGGGTGTGTGGGGCAATGGAAATATCACTTATGGTGTTATTCAACCTGTCAGCAATAATCTTAATCAGGAATTATCGGCAGAACAAATAAATATCGGATTCCGGGGCGCAATTCTGGCAGCTGGATACTGCAGCAATCCGGAAGTGCTGGAAATCGCTGCCAATATTCCTATTAAAGGGTTGATCCTGGGAAGCATCTCGTCAGATTTGATTCCGGCTGCTCAATCAATAAAATATCCTATCTTAGCTATCGATGGATTTGGATCAACTCCAATGAACAGCGCTGCAGAGAGAATACTGGTAGCCAATAGAGACAGGAATATCGCTTTAAACGCTCAGGTGTATGATCCGTTTTTGGGAAAACATCCCGAAATAATAATTTCCCAACCCAACCAACCAGAACCTGATTTACCGATAGAGTCTGAAACCCTTGCTTCAGGAAAAAGAGTTATCATAGTTAATGGTCCCCAAGCACCTCAAATCGGGACAATAGACTATATTTATCCCAGAAAACAGATATTATCAAATGGTATTGAAGCCCGTACGGCTGAGGTATCCTATGGCCATGATAAACGAGCTGCAATTCCGCTATCAAACGTCGAGATTCTTAAGGAATAAGAACAAATACAATTTTGCTGCATAATTGACAGGGCAAACTGAGGAGAGAGAACTATGGGCATGATGAATGATTTTGATGATCTGGAATTCGAGGAAATAGATTCTGAAGAAACTATCGCAACAAGCAGGGAATCCAACCGGACCTTCCTGGTGGTTGCCGGAATCCTGGGCGGAATCCTCCTGATTGCATTACTCGCTATTGCCGCTTACGCTGTCGTTTACTTACCCGGTCGTGATACCGGACAGCAGACCCAGGTAGCAGCAATCAACGCCACCAATACAGCTGTTGCGGAAGAAGCCCAGCTAACTGCAATCGCAAAACAAATCACACTGACGCCAACCTTAACGGCTACTCTTCCCCCAACCGAAACTTTAACACCGGTCCCCACCAACACTTCCACTCCGGTATTGGCGCCCACCAATACACCTGAAGCAGCTGGTGATGAGACGCTGGATCCTGCAACTGCTACTGTTGCAGCCTTGCTGACTCAGCAAGCGGGAGATGGAGGAGGTGAAACGCCAATCCACACAGCTACTGAACTGCCTGACACAGGTTTTGCAGATGATTTTGGTCTCCCGGGACTTCTCTTAGCTGCGGGTGTGTTAATGGTGGTAATCATCCTCAGCCGCCGTTTACGCGCATCCTCAACGTAAAAACCTGAGGAAGTACCCTGTCAGTTTTCGTTGATAAAAAAAGACAACCACAGCAATCTCGTTAACTGCTGTGGTTGTTTAGTTAATTGCCGGTTTTCGTTCAGTTGATGTTTTCTGCGACAGTCTCCCCATATGCTAACAGAGTTTGAACCATCTCCTTACTTCTACACTCAGCATATACCCGCAGAACCGGTTCAGTTCCCGATGGCCGGATCAATAGCCAGGAATCATCTTCCATAATATATTTCACACCATCCACCGTCAATAAATCAGTAACTTTGATCCCTCCGATTACATCTGGTTGATTGTCTTGCAAATACTGAACCATTTTTTGTTTCTGGATAGGATATTTTAGCCGCTGATCTCTCCGTTCATAAAACGCCGGACCGACTTCGTCCAGTAGTTCGTTAACCAGAGTATTAAGCGTTTTCTGGTACACCGCAACCATTTCAATCAAGAGTAGACCCATCAGAACCCCATCCCCCTCTGGAATGTTTCCCCGGAAAGAAATCCCTCCGGATTCTTCTCCTCCGATGAGGATATCCTCTGAGATCATATAATCGGCGATGTGATTAAATCCTACGGGTGTTTCATAAACAGGCAAACCGTACTTTGCGGCCAGTCGGTCAATCATTCTTGTAGTAGATACTGTTCTAACGACAGGCCCTTTCCAACCCCTTTCCTCAACGAGATACCGGAAAGCCAGCGCCATGATTTTATGAGGATCAACAAAATTACATCGTTCATCCATGGCACCAATCCGATCTCCGTCGCCATCCAGTGCCAAACCAAAATTGCCCATGCCTGTGCTAATTGCCCCCGCCAAAGCACCCAGCTGGGAGCCAATCGGTTCCGGATGCGCTCCTCCAAATCCCGGGTTCATTTCACCACGGATTTCCTTAACCTCGCAGCCAGTCCCGGTTAAAATCCCTTTAATCATACCCCGTCCGGATCCGTGCATAGAATCCACAACTACCTGGGGAGGATTTGCTGCAATCGCATCAAAATTGATCAAGGTTCTCAGGTGTTGATAATAGTCCGGAACGGGATTAAAATTCACAATCAACCCGTCTTCCACTGCCTGGTCCCATTCCATTAAATTCGGGCCCCGTCCTCGTTCCTGGTTGTCATTCAAATAGATTTCCACCCGTCGGGATTGTTCTGACGAAGCCGAACATCCATTGGCAGCCTTTAACTTAACCCCGTTATAGCGGGGGGCGTTATGCGATGCAGTAATGACAATGCCGGCAATCGCATTCAAGTTTTTTACTGCATAGGATATGGATGGTGTGGATGTATCTGCTTGTGCTATATACACTGTGTACCCATTGGCAGCCATCACCCGGGCAACATCCCGGGCATATCGATCAGACAAAAACCTGGTGTCAAAACCCACCACAATCCGGTCAGCGTCTGGATTGATGTCTCTAGAAGATTTTCGGTGCCAGTGACCGGAATGAATGGCATCTGCGATCGCCTGGGTTACCAGACGCAGATTGTGGAATGTGAAAGTGTCAGATATGACTGCTCGCCAGCCATCAGTACCAAAATTAATAGGCATACTTCTTGCTCCTAAATCTGTACAATTTTTGAATGTACAATATTCTATCACTGATAATCCTGATCGACAGGTTCATCTCTTACCATCGAGCAGGAACTTATTCTGTTCCCTGAACTTCGCGGGGTGGGCAGGAGTGTCAATCGCATTCATTGAAAACTTGAGTTGTGTTAAAATCTATTTTTAGAGAGCCTATGGATTCCAAAACGATTTACTCATTTCTCCACGAACATTTTCTCTTTAATTACCTGACCGATGAGGAATTAGGGCAAATCTTGCCGCTATTTAAACCCATCGTATTGGAAAAGGGAGAAGTGCTCTACCGGGCAGGATTCCCGGGGAGAAATTTTTTCCTCATTGTATCCGGAAAAATCATTCTCCAAGATGAAAATCAGAACTCATCTGTGATCAACGCCAAAGGTCATTTTGGAGAACGGGCGTTATTAAAAGAGGGGCTGCGAAGTGAAACGGCTCAAGCGCTAGAAAAATCAACCATCCTGGCAGTAAATAAACGCGGGTATATGGCCATCCTCTCTGCGTACCCATCCATAAAATCCAGAATTTCCGCCATGAAAATTAGTGATGCCATTATTCAAAACCATGTATTCCCCTGGATCGGCACTGACGAAACGATCCGTTTTGTAGACCGTAAACACATCAACGTTTTGTATTCCCAACTGATGCTGCCGCTGATTTTTTTGATCTTAACCGGGATCGGTGCGGTTCTTCTTAATTTGAATTTAGGGCTATTTCTGCCAATTACCTTTCTGATCTTCTGTTTATGGAGCATCTGGTTGTGGCTTGACTGGCGGAATGATTTTTACCTTGTCACCAGTGAGCGGGCAGCCTGGGTGGAAAAAGTGATCTGGCTTCACGATCAGAGGAGAGAGGTTCCCCTACAGTCAATTCTATCGGTTAATATCTCAACAAACCAGATTCAGCGACTATTTGGGTATGGGGATGTCATTGTCCGTACATATACGGGAAATATCCCAATGCGGAACACAGCCCATCCTGAAATGCTGCTGGACCTTATTTCCGAAGCGCAGGAGATTGCAAAAACGAGAGCACAAAGAACAGAAACCGCGAATATCAACCAAACCATCCGCACACGACTGGGCTTATCAGGGAGTTCAACCTCCCTCGAAACTGATCCGGAGTTTACTGATTTGGAAATGGAGGGAGGTCCCCAACTAACTGAGGCGATCACGCCTCTTCAGGAATTCTTTAATCTCTTTCGCGCCAGGTATGAGATCAATGGGGTAATCAATTACCGGAAACATATATTTGTCCTGATCCGTAATTCCTGGTGGCTTTTGTTGGCCTTTATCGGACTTGGGGTCTCTTTTTTCGCCCGTTTAGTCGAGCTTTTACCTTATCCATCTCTCCCGGTGATTTTAATACTGCTTGCTGTGAATTTAGCCGCCCTCGGCTATGTGTTTGCTGATTGGGCAAATGACCGTTTTCAAATTACTGATAAACATATCATTGACCTGGATCGAAAACCATTTGGGAGAGAAACCAAACGCTCTGCGCTGCTGGAAAATGTTCTCAGCCTGGATTACAAAAGGGAGAATATTATCCAAAGGCTGTTTGATTATGGCACAGTCGCGATCAATATCGGAGATATTCAATTAGATTTTGAACATGTCGCTCATCCCATAACAGTCCAAAATGAAATTTTTGAACGATATAATACAGTAGTAAAACAAAAAGAGTTGGAAGATGCTCACCGTTGGCGGGATGATATGGTAGAATTTTTAGCGGCTTATCACGAAGAAAGCACTGGCGGAACGCCAGATCCTGAAAATTCAGATTCCTGATTGAGTATTAGCGGTAGATCACTGGAGCAGTCCCCCTATGTCAGCGCGAGAAATTATTATTATCCCCCACCTAACATTAAGAAAAAAATCTGAAAAAGTATCTGATTTTGGTCCCGACCTTCAACAACTAATCGAGGACATGATTGAAACACTGCATGAGAACTCCGGAGCCGGATTGGCAGCCCCTCAGATTAACGTCCCGCAGCAGGTGATCCTGGTGGAATACGGAACTGAAGAGAATGAGGAAATTCCACCGACATTGCATGTCGTGATCAATCCCCGGGTGACCCGTTTTTCCCAGGAGATTGTAACCGGGGCAGAAGGCTGCCTGTCAGTTCCAGGACTAATGGGGGAAATCGAACGCGCAGATGAAATTGTTTTAGAAGGTCAAGATCGCTTCGGCGAACCATTAAAGATGCGATTACAGGGATGGGTCGCACGGGTTTTCCAGCACGAAATCGATCATATTAATGGTATCCTCTTTACCGATCGGGCGACGAGTGTCTGGGAAACCGATGAAGAACACTATCCTGTTTAGCCTTTATGTATCTCACTCATCTATCCCTGACGGATTTTCGAATATTCTCCCGGTTTGACCAGGACGTTCCCCAAAACGCACTTATATTAGTCGGGGATAACGCTCAAGGGAAAACCAGTCTTCTAGAGGCAGTCAATTACCTGTCAACTTTAGATTCATTTCAAGCATCCAATACAGCCGAATTGATCAATTTTTCTGCTCTTCAAAACGACCTGGCGGTTTGCAGGATCGTGGCGGATTACCGGAAAGGGGGGAAAAGTCATCACCTGGAAATCCGGATAATCCGGGATACGCTGTCCAATGGAAACGCCAGCATTCGAAAAGAAGTTCTACTGGATGGAAGCCAGATTAAAATCAATTCTGTTATTGGTCATTTTAATGCGGTTTTATTCCTCCCTCACATGCTTCAGATAGCTACAGGCTCTCCTCAGCGCCGCCGGCATTATCTCAACCTGACCATATCCCAGGTGGATCCCCGTTATAACGAATCCCTGTCAGAATATAATAAAGCCCTTACCCAGCGGAACGCCTTATTAAAACAACTCAATGAGCACTCCGGTGACCCGGATCAATTGTCCTATTGGGATGAAAGAATCACCCAGGCAGGTTCCTATATTGTGCACGCCCGGATCCAGGCGATACGGGATCTCGGGCATTTATCTGCTTCAATCCATCAGGAGCTCACCAGGGGAGAAGAAATCATGCGCTTGAACTATCTGCCCTCCTATGAACCGATGCCATCGCCTCCTGGGCAAATTGAATTACCGCTAGATAACCCGATAGATAGATCCGGCCTGGAATTAAAGGAGATTCAGGGAGGTTTCCGGGAAAGACTTCTTGCACAGCGGAAAGAGGAAATCAACCGCGGTGTGACCACTCTTGGGCCACATCGGGATGATTTTCGTTTTATCAGCAACGGTATTGATCTTGGTAATTTTGGTTCCCGGGGGCAGCTGCGGACTGCTTTACTGTCAATTAAATTAGCAGAAGTTGCCTGGTTAAAAGAAAAAAACGGCCAATGGCCGGTATTACTGTTTGATGAAGTGCTGGCTGAACTGGATGATTACCGCCGGCAGGATTTATTGGAACGCCTGACAAAAACCGAACAATTGCTGTTAACAACGACCGATCTGAATTTATTTTCTGATGAGTTTCAGAAAACAGCAACCAGATGGGAAATTCGAAATGGTCAGCTGACAGTTTAATCAGAGGGGTTTTTTACCGGGCACGCCCACCCGCCGGGGATACTTCTCGGGGGTTGAAGCTTTCTTTACTATCGTAATTAAGAACCTGTCTTCAGTTACTCCCGGAAGCGTTACTTTTTTTATCTGGGTTAATTCACCCCCCAATAACCCTACTACCCGGTGGGCTTTTTGGGCTTCAGCCGGACCCTGATCCCCTTTCATCGCCAGCATATTTCCGCCGATTTTAACAAACGGGAGCATGTACTCACTGAGCGTGGAAAACTTGGCAACTGCCCTTGCTACTGCCCAGTCAAATTTTTCCCTGAATTCCACATCCCGGGCGAGGCGCTCTACTCGTTCCTGGATTACCTGAATTCCCTTTAAATTCAAACTGTCTATGATATGCTGGCAAAACTCGGTTTTTTTATTTATAGAATCTACTAGAACCACTTCAGTATCTGGCAGCAGTATCTTTAATGGAATACCGGGGAAACCCGCTCCGGTACCGATATCAATCAACCGGTTTATAGATGTGTTTTGGATGACCAGATAGGGACTAAAGGAATCTAAAAAATGCTTTACCCGGATCTTTTCCGGTTCATGAATCGCGGTGAGATTAAACCTATCATTCCATTCATCCAGCTCCTGTCTATACCGATCCAGGAGGGATAATTGGTAAGAACTGAGAGCGATCCCGATCAGGTTCTGAGTTTCCGTCTTTAAGGTTTCCATCTGATGTGAATTATAAAGGATTCTTTAGCGCAGGAATAATAAAAGTCTGATTTCCGGACTAGAAATCAGACTTTTATTTATTGCCTTTTCAAAGACTATTTTTCATTTTCTTTAGAATTTTTATCCTGATTCTTTTTCTTTTTCCTCCGGGCAAATAACCGTTTCAGTCCTTTCCAAATCCAGCGGACAGGAAAATACAGGACTAGAACAACCGGGAGGATGTACAATACAATCCAGATCAAAATGTTGGCAATAAATTCCAAGGTATTGATAAGAGCCTGGATCGCTCGTTTCGCTACACCAACTGGCTGCCAATTCCCAATTTTGAGAGGCTGTACTGCCTCATTTGCCTGGATATTTACAGATATGGCGGACAAAGAGGCAGACTGCGAATAATATTGCATTTGTCCTTTTAGCAATTCAATTTGTTCCTGTACCTCAACCAGACGGTTGTAGACGCTTAACACATCCTCTGTCTCATAGGCTTGTTCCATGATCTTGGTTAACTGTTGTTCCGCATTCTCTAGATTTCTCAACCTGGATTCCAAATCAGTATATTCCTGAGTTACATCCTGCCCCGAGATGTTTTCATTCAGAATCTGACCTGCACCTGATTTTATATCAGCTAAAGCCTGATCCAATTTCTCAACAGGTACCCGGATTGTTATATTGGCTTGGGGAACTTCCAGACCACCATCTACCTGTATCCGGTACAGATTGGAGGTCACTACAAATCCTCCCAAATCAGCAGCGAGATCGCTGATGGCATCAAGAGTTGCTCCCGGTTCTTCAACAACAATTGACAGGGATGCATTCTTAATTACCATTCTGGCTTGGGTTGCTTGAGTCCGGATCCCCTGGTCCTGGTAAGATGCTGAGGTGATTGAATTTTCAGCCTCTCCATAATAGGAGTCACCAGAATATTCCATCCCCTTGGCCATGGGAGCTCCACTTTCCAGTAAAACTTCGGAGTCAAATCCGGCACTGCCCACAGCACAGGAGGATAAGAAAATGGCCAAAACGGACAAGAAAATTAATTGTTTCCTCATGAGCATATCTCCTTTTTTAGGTGTACTTTTCACCCTTAGGACGCAAAATCTGTTAGAAAGGTTCCCTACCATCCCAAATCCAACCGTTGAATGTATTCAGTTGGCAATCCAGCCAATGTCATCCTTTGCTGGACATCTGCAACATCATACGTAACCCGATGCTGCGCCCAGGTCTTTTCCTCGGTATCAAAGATTGTGTAAGCTGCCCGAGGATCATGATCCCTTGGCTGTCCAACTGATCCGGGATTCACTATGGTGTTTTCAGGGAGCTTGGTTTGATCCCCCGGATAAACAAAGTTTACGGATGCCAGTTCTTTCCCATTCTTCATATAGTACATTACGGGAAGATGAGAATGTCCTACAAAACAATAAGGTGTTTTTAAATAATCGAAATTTGCTGTTGCAGTGTAAACATCCATGATGTATTCCCAAATTGGGTCCCGGGGACTCCCGTGTACCAGTGTTACATCATCCACTTCAGCCTGCGGAAAAAGACTCTGTAAATACTGCCGGTGGACCGGATTGAGTTGTTCGTCTGTCCAATCCAGCACTTTTTGGGCTGAGTAGTTAAATTTAGCATTTTCAGTTAAGCCAATCACCGCACTATCATGATTCCCCCGCAAGCAGATCAGATTAGGAAGATCCCGGACAATCGATACACAATCATTCGGGTCGGGACCATAACCGATGATATCGCCCAAACACCAAACAGCATCTACCGCGCCGGCGTCTTCTAAAACAGCTTCCAGAGCTGTGCGATTCCCATGTATGTCTGATATGATTAATACTTTCATTTATGGCTGGTGCCTCCCAGGCATAGTTAATTTACCGTAACTAATCACAGTAATTTTCCTAATCATAAACGAAACCTTGTTTCCAGTAAAGTATATTTATAAATATCAAACAGATTATTATTAATCAAAAATATTATTAACTTCAATCTGACATAATATCATGGTCTTCTATTACCCAATGAGCATGATCGTAGGCTGCTCTGAGTGGCATTGTTCTTGCAACTTTAACACAGCAGCTGGTTTTTAGATTGGTAAAACCTCACTTAAAGGTAAAATGTACCCAGTGATATGGCTACTTCAAGGCGATTCTTCCTCAGTTTACTGGTTTTAATGGTCAGTGCCTGCACCAAGCAGGCGCATACAGCACCCTACACAAATTTTTCCAAAGTGAAATCAGATTCTGAACCAGAAGCCACCGCGGATCCTTACTTACCTCCAACCAGAATTCCAGATCAACCGATTTATACCCCAACGCCAAGCGCTCCTAAACTACTTCCACCGTTGCGCACAGAGGATATTACCTATATTGTTCAGTGGGGAGATACATTAAAGTCCATCGCTTTCCAGAATAATTTGCTCCCTCAACAAATTATTGACGCAAACGAGATTGCCAACCCCAGTCTAATCTATACCGGACAGGCATTGCTGCTGCCTGCGCCTGATATCAAGGATACGGGGCCTGGTTTTAAATTAATACCTGACTCTGAATTAGTTCATAGTCCTTATACAGTCCGTTTTCATACAGTTTCATATATCAATAACCAGTCGGGGTATTTAAAAGATTATCAGGAAGAAGTAAACGGTGAATCTCAGACTGGATCTGAAATTGTCCAGCGTATCTCCGAAGATTATTCCATAAATCCCCGTCTTCTGATTGCCCTGATCGAATATCAAAGTCAGTGGGTAACAACGCGGAGCGATAAAGACAATCCCTATCCGCTAAATCATAAAGAAGCAGGATATGAGGGGTTGTACCGACAGTTGGCCTGGGCAGCGGACGAACTGAATCGGGGTTACTACCTCTGGAAAGTTAAAGGGATCGGTACCTGGACATTGACTGATGGGATCAACGTTCCCATAAACGCGACCATCAATGCCGGATCAGCAGGCGTGCAGCATTTGTTTTCGCGGCTCTTCCATTACAAGAAATGGTTATCTGCCGTATCAGAGGAAGGCTTCTTTTCTACCTATTCTAGCCTGTTCGGTTATCCCTTTGATTACACATTTTCTCCCCTTGTACCCGAAGGTATAACCCAACCCCAGCTTCAACTGCCATTCGAAGATGGTGTAACTTGGTTATTCTCCGGAGGACCCCACGGCGGATGGGATACCGGTTCTGCCTGGGCAGCACTTGATTTTGCACCAACTCCCGGTGATATAGGCTGCAGTAGCAGCAATGCATGGGTAGTTGCGGTAGCAGACGGCATAATCGTCCAGTCTGATCACGGTGCCGTTGTCCAAAGTCTGGATGGAGATCCATATGGTCAGACCGGGTGGTCTATCCTGTATATGCATATTGAAACCCGAGACCGGGTTAAAGCTGGATCTCGTATAAAGGCGGGAGACCGAATTGGACATCCGTCCTGTGAAGGAGGAATCTCTTCCGGAACTCATCTTCACATTTCCCGACGGTATAATGGAGAATGGATTCCTGCTGATCAGGATATCCCTTTTATCATGGACGGCTGGGTTTCCCAAGGTTTGGGATTTGCTTATCAGGGCATTATGACTCGCGGAGATCAAGTGATACAGGCTGAAGATACCAAAACTGATTACAATCACATTCAACGGTAAAAACCAGTGAAACGAATTATCATTTTATTGCTCATGCTCTCCCTGACGGGATGCAATTTATATCAAATAACCCCTCCTGTTTTTGTCCCTCCTGTAGGGTACACCCCAACGCCAGTTACACCCAACCCGGATCCGCCTTCAACTCAAGCGTCTGACCTTATAAATTCAGCAACTCCCACAGCTGAATTTAATCCGACCCCGACTGTATTTATTCCACCTACAGAAACATTAGTTCCTACGCCCAATGTCGAGCGGGAACCCATTGTTTACCATGCCCAAGCCGGTGACACAATGGCTGTTGTTGCCACTCATTTTGGTGTGAGGAAAGATCAGATCAAATCCAATGTAACTTTGCCTGAAACTTCCTTTATCAACCCGGGAACCCTACTGATTATTCCTCAGGTATTAATCAATACGACCTCTGATGTACACCTGCTGCCAGATAGCGAATTTGTTTATTCCCGAGCAATCACGGATTCCGATTTTCCTTCTGATGTGGTCAGTTTTGTGGAACAGGCCGGGGGCTATTTAAGTAAACCAAGAGAATATGAACACACGACCTTAACCAGCGGGGGAGAGCTTGTTAAACAGATTGCGCAAAACAATTCCATCAATCCTTTTCTGCTGCTTGCCCTGTTGGAATACCAGAGTCATTGGGTATTTGGTCAACCTCAAAACCTTGCCCAGCTGAAATATCCCCTGGGGCATATAGATTACGATGACGATGGTCTCGTACAACAGCTTCGGTGGGCGGTCAACCAGCTCTCGATAGGCTATTATGGCTGGCGGGAAGGACGATTGACTGAGATTGTAATTAGGAATTCCCAAAACCCTTCTAGTGATGTAACAGCCCGGATTGAGCCCAGCCTGAACGCCGGAACAGTAGCCCTCCAGTATTTCTTCTCACAGATTCATGAAAGTGATGAATGGATCCAGGCGCTAGATAACGATACTGGTTTTATCACAACTTATGCAGAAATGTTCGGTTCCTCAGAAAACCGAACGCAGTATGAACCCCTTTTTTCCCACAATCTGGTCCAGCCCAAGCTCCAACTGCCTTTCACCCTAGGTACTGTTTGGAACTATACCGGGGGTCCCCATGGGGCCTGGGAACGGGAAGGTTCCTGGTCTGCAATTGATTTTGCCCCTTCTGGATTTAAAGGCGAGTGTTCACAATCCTACGCCTATGTAACAGCATCCGCTCCAGGACTGGTCGTCAGGGCAGAAGATGGCATAGTGACCATCAACTTGGATTACAACAATAATGAGCATTCCGGCTGGGTGCTGTTATACCTCCATATAGCTACTGCTGGACGGCTTGTAGACGCGGGTGATGAGGTCAATTCCGGAGACAAACTAGGGCATCCCTCCTGTGAAGGTGGTATTTCTACCGGCACCCATGTCCACATGGCGCGGAAATACAATGGGGAATGGATGACAGCCGATGGCCCGATTCCTTTTCTTTTAAGCGGTTGGACAGTGCATAATGGTGTTTCGGTTTATAAAGGAAGCCTCACCAAACCCGATGAAAATATCATCACTGCCAGCCCTTACAGTGCTCCAGGGAGCCAAATTAAGCGGTAAAATAGAAAACCTATGTCCCGCTTCCAAGGTTTTATTCGAAATCAAGCTAAACTTCTAATTCAGGGTTTTTGGATCCTGGCTTTTCTGCTCTCCGCCTGCTTGCCGCAAATACAGGACCCGGTTGCAACTCAGCTCCCCACGATAACACCAACCCCAACCATCTCTCCCAGGCCTGTGTCAGAGCGCCCAGTTTATTCACCCGGAGAATTAGTGGACTATACTGCCCAATCCAGTGATACATTACCTAATCTTGCTTTCAGGTTTAACACTACGGTAGAGGAAATCCTAGCAGAAAATCCGATCATCCCAGAAGGAGCAACAACCCTCCCGCCAGGTTTGCCCATGCAGATCCCAATCTATTATGAAGCGCTCTGGGGATCTCAGTTTCAAATCCTCCCTAACTGCGCCTTTATTAATGGGCCTGCCCAAATTGGATTCAATGTAACAGAATTTGTAGAGTCTCAACCCGGTTGGTTAAAAAATCACCAACAGTATACCGCTGAACAGCAACGCAGTGGGGCAGAGATCGTCTCCTATGTTTCTACAAATTTCAGCATCAGTCCCCGGGTGCTGCTGACTTTATTGGAATATCAAACCGGTGCGTTAAGCAATCCCATACCCCCTGATGATATAGAGGATTACCCTTTAGGTTACGTTAAAACCGGTTATCATGGTTTATATATCCAGTTAGTTTGGGCTGCAAATTCTCTGAACCAAGGATATTACGGATGGTTGCTCAACCATCTGGATACACTGGAGTACCTTGATCAAACCATTGAGCATCCAGATCCTTGGCAAAATGCGGCGACGGTTGCCATTCAGTATTACTTCTCCCAGCTGGAACCTAAATCATTATATGACTACACAATTAGCCCGGATGGATTCCTGAAAATATATCAGTCATATTTTGAGGATCCCTGGAATTGCGAACCTCATATTCCCGGAAGTTTAAGACAGCCGACTCTGCGGCTCCCATTTGAAAGCGGAAAGACCTGGGCTTTCACGGGAGGTCCCCATACCGGTTGGGGGCAGGGAGATCCCTGGGCTGCGCTGGATTTTGCCCCTCCGAGTGGAACCGGCGGTTGTGAAATAACCAGTGAATGGGCTGCTGCTGCTGCACCCGGGATTATCGCCAGATCAGATACTGGCCTGATTGAGCTGGACCTGGATGGCGATGGAGATACACTCACTGGATGGGTGATTTTATATCTCCACCTAGGAACCCAGGATAAAGCCCGAGAAGGAGTATTGGTTGAAGCAGGAGATCCCCTCGGCCATCCTTCCTGCGAAGGTGGTGAAAGCACCGGCTCTCACATTCATATTGCCCGCAAATACAACGGGGAATGGATTCCCGCTTCAGGCACTATACCCTTCAATTTGGACGGGTGGATTGCTCACGATGGAGCAGCAGAATATTTGGGCACCCTGACCCGATTTACAGAGACTGTTATCGCCAGCGGGAAAGCAGAAGAAAAGAGTCTGCTCAGCGCACGGAAGATCACTCCCTAGGGTTGTTTTTTCTATCTCTACTCAAAGAAATTAATATCAATTACGCAGGATCTTTAAAGGGGATTTTTTTATTTTAATCTGCTTAGAAGCTTAATATATCAAGACAATTCAATAATATTAATAAACTATTCAATATTTCTTATTTTTTCCCTTGACAAACTGAAATTTTTTGATATACTGTAAGCATTGTTCATAATCCCCCACGGGAGGCAGTGATGTTTACAGAAACTTTACACGAGTTCAAAACCAATGAAACGGAGCTTCACAGACAGGCAGCTTATTCCCGGCTGGTGAAATCGGTGGAAAAACCAGATCCATGGACTGCCATAGTATTCATCACGATTGGCAGATTATTAATTGAGTCTGGTCAACAAATTATCAACCGTTATCAAACAGCCCAATAGAATTTTTTTTGTTCCGAAAAAGGAGATCTAATCATGCATGCATTACCCTCACAATGCCCCATCTGTGGTGGAGAAGTTATTGTAACCCAGATTAATTGCCTTGATTGCAATACAACCATTGAAGGCCATTTTACTTCCCGCACCTTCTCGCAGCTAACTCCAGAACAAATGGATTTTGTAGAAACCTTCGTCAGGTTGGAAGGCAAAATCACCCATATGGAAAAGGAACTTGGGTATTCCTACCCCACAATTCGCAAGCTGCTGCACGACGTCATCCGCGCGCTGGGATACGAACCCGGCGGTAAAGAGGAAATTCCCGAGTTATCTGAAAAAGAACGGCAGAGCATCCTGAACGACCTGGATGACGGGAAAATTAGTTATGAGGATGCCATCAAACAGCTGAAAGACGAGGAGAAATAAGGACTATGGCACAACATACAATCCCTATTGATGATATCTCCCAGCTGGTGATTATCAGCACCGGAGGCAGCCTGTACCTGACGGGTTGGAACCGTGATGAGATTCGGATCAAAGATCCTACAAAGCAGGATTCATTCAGCAAAGAAAAAGACCGGATTGAGATTACCTTTCCAAATGACGGCATTGTCCATCTACCCCACCACCTGCCAGTCACTATCGAGTCCGTCGGCAAAGATGCGGTGATTAAGGGAATCGGCAGTCCAATTCAGATTTCCTCAGTGGGTGGCGATCTCATACTCAGCGATGTCAGCCCATCAAATGTAAAATCTGTCGGCGGTGATGTGTTTGCGAAACGCATCCAGGGAGATTTAGTGATAGAAAATGTGGGTAAAGACTGTCTGATCAATAATGTAAAAGGCCAGCTGTCCCTTCAACAGGTCGGAAAAGACATCCAGATCGAAAAAGTAGCTGGCGGTATTGAAGCCCTGGCAGGAGGAGATGGCCAGGTCAATTTTTCTCCGGTTCCCTGGCAGGCATACAGTATCACAGCTGGCGGCGATATATCTATTGCCGTACCAGAGGACTGTAATGCTGAGCTTTCAATTGAGAGCGGAAAAAAAGATATAACCGTGAAACTGGGCAGCATCGATGAAAAAGCAAACGACAAGAACTTCACCAAACAGCTCGGTGAGGGAGGTCCGTCGATCATGCTTTCCGCAGGTGGAAGCGTATTTATAACAAGCGACAATTTCAGCTGGTTATCGCCACTCCAGATAAACGCGGAACAATTCGAAAATATTGCAGTTGATTTTTCAGCACAGACTGCTGAGCAAATAAAAAACCATCTCCGTCATTGGGAAGCTGATCTGAGGGAATCTTTATCTGGCCTGTCTGATTCAATGGAATCAGCCGGTTTATCTGAAGAGAACCTGCAGCAGATCAAAATTCAAATCGAGGAAGGCAGCCGTCTGGCAGTCCAAAAGGCTGAGTTGTCGGCAGTAAAAGCCCAGGCAAAGGTAGAAAAGAGTATCGCTAAAGCCCAACGGAAAGCACAAAAGATGAAAAGGAAAACCAGGGAATTTGATCTGGATCAATTCTTTGCATCACAAATTGATAAAAAGTCAGTGTCAGATAGCGAACGCTTGATGATCCTGGAAATGCTTCAAGAGAAAAAAATCTCTCCTGGAGAAGCCGACGACCTATTAAAGGCACTGGAAGGGAAGAAAAAACGATGACCGCAAATAACGAACGTTTGGAAATTCTAGAAATGATTCAGCGGGGAACAATCAGCGCTCAGGAAGGTTTGAAGTTAATCGAAGCGCTCGATGAAACCCTGGATTATCTCGACGAGGAATACCTTCTCGCTAAAGCCAGGCTTGAAGGAGGAGCTGACCCGGAAGCGGGAAATGAGTTTGATCCCCAATCTGCACTGGAAGATCTTGAAAAATGGAAGAAATGGTGGATTATCCCTTTCTGGATCGGGTTGGGAATAACCGTGATCGGTAGTTTCCTGATGTACTGGGCCTGGTCTGCTGAGGGAATAGGCCTTGGATTTATCCTGGCCTGGATTCCATTTCTGATCGGAGTTGGTGTTCTGGTACTGGGCTGGAACAGTCGGACCGGGCCCTGGCTCCATCTCCGGATTCAGCAGAAACCGGGAGAAACTCCGAGGCGAATAGCGATCAGCTTTCCACTGCCAATCCGATTCTTTGCTTGGAGCTTACGGACCTTTGGGAATTTCATCCCTGGTCTGCAAGGTATAGGAGTAGATGAAATCATTCTCGCATTGGGAGAAAGCTCCCAGGCAGAAACGCCATTAATTATTGACGTAAATGAAGGTGATGAAGGAGAACAAGTAAAGATATATATTGGTTAGGCAGCGGTTCCTAACAAGGAGAATAACATGGTTACCAGCGAAGAACGGATGAAAATCCTGAATATGATCAATGAGGGTAAAATCACCGCAGAAGAAGGATCAAAGCTTTTATCGGCCTTAACTCGAAGAAGCGAAAAACCGAAAAAAGTATCCAAAAGTGGTCTTTCTAATCGATGGCTGCGGGTGAGGGTTACGGATATGTCTACCGGAAAAGCCAAGGTTAATGTAAACGTACCCATGAAACTTGTGGATGCGGGGTTAAATATTGCCGCTCAATTTACACCTGAAATGAAAAGCGGCCAGATGATGGACGTTGTAAAGGAAGCATTGGCAGAAAATATCCGGGGAAAGATTGTTGATGTGATTGATGAGGAAGACCAGGAACACGTAGAAATATTTATCGAATAATCCTCCAGTATATCTGAAAGATCAACAGAAAGAGCCCGGAAAAAAATCCGGGCTCTTTCTGTTTCAACCTATCGGTAAGATTATTTCTTTTTTTGGGCTGTCTCTTTAGCTTCTGCGGTTACAAGATCCTGGGCTGCAGGCACATATTCCGGAACGACGATCATCATGATCACATAAGCCCAGAAAAGTCCGCTGCCGGTCGCAAAAAAGCCAAAAACGAAGAGGAGCCGGATCAGTGTAGGATCAATATCAAAATATTCCGCGATCCCAGCACAAATACCCGCAATCATCCGGTCGTTCACAGAGCGATAAAGTTTTTTATGTTCATTAGCCATTATTCTTTCTCCTGATAATAAAAATTATTGTTTCTCTACCACGATATACGTCTAAAGCATAATAAAGTTGTAAGTTTATTATGCTTTCCTTCCCAAAATGCTGCTTCCGAATAACGATAAATATATAAAAACGAACAGTCCTGTCCCCCAATTCCAGAATGGAGTTTTCTTTTGATATAATCAGGACTGTATACTTAGGATGAGGTGCTATGGATATCTACGATAAGGAAGCCGTCTCAGTTAATATCAGTGAAAGGCTGCGTGCTCTCCGGGAGGAACGGGATTTGTCAATCCGGGCGTTGGGCCGATTAAGCGGTTTATCAGCCAATGCTTTAAGTGTAATTGAACGGGGTCTTTCCTCCCCCTCAGTGAGCACGTTGTACAAAATTGCAGTTGCTCTCGAAATTCCAGTTACAGCATTTTTTGAAGAAACTCCTCCAAAACAAGATGTGGTTTTTATCAAATCCGCAGAGAGGAACCGCATTCCCCTCCACCGGGGATTATGGGAAGGATTGGGTGGAGAACACTATGACGGCTTGATTGAGCCTTTTATGATCACCCTTGAAGCCGGCACCAGCAGCGGCAGATTCCATATGACACATTCAGGTCATGAATTTGTGTTATGTTTACGGGGTAAATTAGAGTACGAGATAGGCGATCACGCTTATCTCCTGGAATCAGGTGATGCGTTATTATTTTCTGCCTCACTGGAACATAAATGGCACAATCCCGGGAATACCGTAACCAGCGCACTGATTTTATTAGCAGGTTTCCGACCGGGGGAAAGCCCCAGCCAATATCATATTACTTCAAGGGATCCGGACGACATAGAATAATCTTTTAACAGAGATTAAAAACAGCCTCGAATATGATTTCGAGGCTGTTTTTATTTGTATCACTTGTTGAGATTAAACAAAAATGATTTGAGCGCCTTCGGTAATATCTATAAACTCCATCGCGCCCAGAACTGTTGAGCCTTCAACAAGGTCATCCTGGGTTAATTTCATCATGTCCATGGACATTTTGCACCCGTAAACATTGGCACCGGCATCAATGATCAGCTTGATGAACTCGGGTACGGGGGGAAAATCTAGCTTTTTAATCTCTCCCCTCATCATCCAAGAAGCAGCGGCAGACATTCCCGGCAGCGCCCCAAGCAAAGTTGGGATCCCGAACCAGGGGTGCATATTGGGATTACCTACAGTAGCGACATGTAATTTTCCCATTTTCTTTTTGGTGATAATATCCAATCCCCAAAATGTGAAAAACATCTCCACTTCAATGCCGCTCATTCTGGCAGCATTAGCCAGGATTAGAGGCGGGTAAGCCATATCCAATGAACCTTTGGAAGCTATCAGCGCTAGCTTTCTCCCGCTAGTTTCGTCAGAACCTTGATGCAAAGCTCTTGAAGGTTTTGCCATCTTTTTCTCCTTTTCTTAGATACAGCCGGTTGGTTTTTTAAGTCCTGCAATATTGGCGGTAATTATCGCCGGTCCCCCCGGGAATAATTGGTACATTTCTTTCATGCTGACTTCTGTCTGCTGAGTGATTAGGCGCAGCGTTGGCGGTTCACCCTGGGTTTCAAACTCCTGCCTGGCAAACTTAATCACTTCCCAGTGGCGATCTGAAAGGTTAACTTCCAGCAATTCCGCAATTGCCTGGGCGATTTCTTCTGTCCAGACAGCCGCATCCTCCATAAAACCGTCATCATCAAAGGCAACGGTGTCAAGAATATCTTGGGTCATTATCTATCTCCTTATATCAATAAATAAACGGTCAGTTATCCTGCGTGTTCCCACCCAGGGCCTTTACAATCTGTAACAAACGAGCCATTCCTTTTCGAACTTCGGGTTGGTTCAATTCCCTCAAAAGCGCAATCGTGGTCGGAGATCCCGGATCTTCCCCTATGGAACGAATATCTGCCGGGTCTACCTCAGCTACAATCTTCTCCAGCACACCCCAACTTTCCCGGGCGAAGGTGAAAAAACCCTCTCTCTCCAAGCGATCAAGCCCTTCTACGGTAGTAGAGAAGATTTGTTTCCCGAGCAGTTCCATTTCGTCGGCGATTCCCATCAGTGCCTCGAATCGATCCATCATGGCCAGAATTAAATGGGTATTTCGAAGAACCCTTTTAAGGAGGTAAATCAAATCCTCTAGTTCAAATTCTGTCCCAATTTCAGCCAGTTCATTAATAGTTAACTGAACCAGCTGATTGCCAATTGGTATTAAATCTGCCTTTAGTTCATCCAGGTCACGGCGACGGCGTCGTTCAATCTCAGCATGATCTGTCAGAATTTCCACCTGAGCGGTCAGCTGATCTATTTTTTTATGAAGTAAAGTGATATCTTTATCCATCAATCACACTCACTGCCATTTCCCAGCCATAGTCATCTGAGATTCAAAGGGCATTTCTCCGCCTTTCAGCAAGATATTCCAATACATCCAGCGGAACATCATTTTGCCCCAATGGTTTGCTGGGGATTCTTTAAGCAGGGAAAATGGTCCTAATCCGGGAAGGGGGTATTTCCCCGGAAGCGGCTCCACGTCGTAGTTAAAATCAATCAAGATTCCCTGTTCAAATCCAGATTCTATAAAACAATTGGCATGTCCATCAAACTCCGCCAACGGCTCTAATCCCTCCATATGCCGAAGCATATTGTCAATCAGAACATCCAGCATAAAGTGCGCTACGGATCCAGCTTTTGAGGTCGGTGCATTCCCAGCATCACCAATCACCCAGATATTTTCCCAGACTGAAGATTGCAGGGTATGTTTATCAATAGGGACGAAGTTGAGTTCATCACCCATGCCTGAGCGTTTAATGACCTCAGCACCCATGTTGGTGGGAATCGAAATCAAAAGGTCATAAGGGATTTCACGCTCGTCCCAGGAACGAATGACCTGCTTTTTATTGTCTACCTCACCAATATTGAAATTCGGCTCCAGGCTAATACCTTTCTTTTCCAACATCCCTCCCAGGACCTCGGCCGCTCTGGGTTTAGTAAAAGCGCCATCAAGCGGTGTGGCATAAATAATTTCTACCTGATCCCGTATTCCCCGTTCATGAAAAAACCAGTCAGCCAGGAAAAGAAATTCCAGAGGAGCTACTGGACACTTAATCGGCATTTCCGAAACATTTACCACCATTCTGCCGCCTTTCCAGAACTTCAAATACCGGGACAGTTCTGCAGCGCCGTCAGGTGAATAAAAATCAAAGATGTTCTTCCGCCATCCGCCCCCATCGAGCAATCCCACAGTCTCTTTAGGCTGAATATGACTACCGGTTGCGATCACCAGGTAATCATAGTTGACGACTTGTTTATCTCTGGATAACATGACCCGGTTCTTTTCCGGTTCGATCAGCTCTATATCGGAAAGGATCAACTTGACATTAAGTGGAATAAAGTCCCTCTTGGGTTTTTCCACATCCCGGGGATTGTAAATTCCGAAAGGAATAAACAACAAACCGGGCTGGTAATAATGGGTTTCATCCCGATCAACGATGATGATCTCCCATTCCCGGGAATCAAGTTCATGAGTCATTTTATTGGCGACCATGGTGCCGCCGGTACCGGCACCCAGAATTAATAAGGTTTTCATATAAGAGTTCTCCCGAACCTTGGCAGAGGTTGGTTTTCCGAATTCAGTCATTTATTCTTCCGGGTCTCTGGTTCAAAGTTGGCTCTGCTGAAAAAAGGTAAATGGATATTTAATAGTGGTACAAACATCCCAAAAACAGGTCATAATAATGATACCGTCCTATAAACTAGGCAATATTTAGCCCAAAGGTGGGGCGCTGGCCCATAACATTTTCAAAAAACAACCTTAATTCAGAGGAGCCAAAGCTATATGTAACAAGGCGTATAGTACCATGTTACATATTTAAGACCGGGTATTCATTAGATTCTTACAGGTTGTTAATATTGTTATTTATTTCACAAGCAACTACTATTAACGACCGAATATACCCTCATCCAAAAGATCCTCCCCCCTATCGGGGGCAATAAGTTTTTCGACCCCAAGTTTTCTGTATAGCTAATTTCAAATTGATACAAGATGGATATTTTTACAAATACCCTATAAATTTACCGTTATCGAGTTGAGGCTATTAGTTATCCGCCACCAAACTGAAAATTCTGTATAATAGAAGAAGTTAGCAGAAGGAAATAACCATGAAAGGAGTTACACATGAAATTGAATATTAAAGCCTTTGCACTTGCCAGCGGATTAGTCTGGGGAATAAACTGGTTTGCAGTGACATGGTGGATGATGGCTTTTGATGGAATAACCAGGGAGGTGATGTTTCTCGGCCGCATGTACCGTGGATTTACACTCAGCCCAATTGGCAGCCTGGTTGCCTTATTGTGGGGTTTCGTGGACGGCTTTTTACTCGGCCTGATGGTCGCCTGGATCTATAATAAAATTATCCCCAAGCTCCAATCTGATAAAGAGTAACTCCAGGTTTTACCAGACCCATATCATCCCGAAATACCGAATCGTGAATAATACTAAAAGAGCCGGACTTTTATTCCTCGCCCGACTCTTATTTAACTTACTCAGATTCAAGAGCTATCTCATTTCCTTTTTCCAAACCCCAAGAACTGCCAATCCCGCCAGCAAAGGCGCAGTGCAAAACCCTCTAATACCTGAAAGGTTGGAAGGCTGCTCAGTTATATTTACCTGGTTATTGTCCTCCGGGTGTGAAAGTTGAGAGGGCAAACTCTCCAGCTCTCCTTCCCCTTCCACAATTTCGTAAACCGTATCACCAGCCACAAAAATCAGGCGGTCACCGAGCGCTAAATATTTTCCCCAGGAAGGTCTTGCCGCGAGCAAATCAAAATAAACTTGTGATCCAAACCCAATTTTCAGAATATCCGTGGATCCGGGTTCAAATGCAGTGTCGATCCATAGTCCATTCTGATAGAGAAAGGTTTTATCTTCAATATATTTTAGGATCGGCTGATAAAATCCCTGATCTATATCACCATTTTGTATTTCCGCCTGGTAAAACGTTTCCGCTGAACGTAAGTTTGATTCAGCATCAGATTTCTCAACGGCTTCCGCACCTACAGCTGGTCCGGAATATTGTGCCATCAAATCCCGGGCAGCATCCTCCAGTCCTTCTCCAGTCAAAAAATCACTCTCTTCAATCAGGAATGAAGTATAAGGTGTAATAATCCCATATTTAATACTGAGTTGGACAATCGCATCCACCCATTCCTGGTTTTCACCCTTGAGACGGATCTGGGATAACAAATATCCTATCTTCCGGGTTGCCCACAATCTGGGAATAAAACTGGTTGAATTTCCAGGCTCATCAGCCGGCGCAAAATCAGCTTCATAGATAAATATCCTTTTTTCGCCATTTACATAACCTGACAATTTAATTTTTGTTTGCCCTGACCTGCCTGCAGTGTATCGATAACGACCAGTTAGCAGCAGTTGTGATCCTGAAAACAAGTCAGGAATATCAGGTGGATAAATTTCTTCCACCAAGATTCCGCCAAAGTCCAACTCCAGGTCAGTCAGCACAGGTGTTTTGATCTTGGCGAATAGGGCGGATACTTCCTCATCGATCCGCTCCTGGGGACGGACATAACTGGTTAATCCGCGATTGTCTGCCGCCAGAGTATCCAACAGTACAGTATTCACATCATTTCCTACACCAAAAGCAAAGAGACGAACGCTGCTTGTGGCCGTCGCCCTGATATTTGCGATGATCTGTTGGACATCCGTGATACCTTCTGTGGGCAGTCCATCTGTCAGGAAAAGCAGCACGAGCGGTCTTCCCCCTTCACCATCTTCCAAATCGGTCCTGAGAGAAAGCGCTTCCAATAGGGCAAGGTTGATGTTTGTTCCCCCCAGCGCATCCATCCTGTCGATCCAGGACCTAGCCTCTGGCGCCCTGGAGACAGGCTGCAGATCCAGGGCAAAGTGTTTAATTCCGGTAGAAAAAGCAATCACATTAAAACGATCTTCCTGATTAAGATGATTTAATACGTATTTAGAAGCTTCTTTGGCTTGATTAAGTTTTTCCCCCTCCATTGATCCCGAGGTGTCCAGAACCAGGATGATATCTCTGGGTACGATCTGATTGACTTCCACGGTCGGCGCTGCCATCAGAAGAAAATATCCTTCCTGACTTGTTCCGTTCAACCCTGTATTTTCAGGATAGGTCAATCCGTTCAACCATATTTTGTCAGGATAGGTCAGCAGATGCAAACCTATCTCTTCCTTACTGAATGTGTAAATTAGATCAAAATCCTGATCCGGCAGAACAAATCTTTCCTCATAGCCAATAATCGCTCGATGATCTCCCTCCCGCTGGATAAATACCCGGTCTTGATGAGTGGGTGAATATATGGTGTGCAGCGGTTGATCTGATACAAGGGTGATATGAACTGAGCACTCTGCCAGCGGCTGAGCAGAAAACTTTTCCGTATTAAGTGGATAACTATATCTCACCAAACCATTATCTACGGGCAGCACCTGAGTGTATTCCAGCTCAATTTTTCTTGATCCGCCAGCTGGAATAGGAAAAATTCGTGCCTGCACTGCATCCCGTCCCACATATTCCAATAAAGCAGGGTCGCGTCGTTCACGAACGATATCTTCATAGATTTTTCGGGCTTGGTCAGCGGGTAGAATTTTCCCCTCTATGGGTACACCATCAACCCACATCACAAATTTTGAAATTGATGCCCCCACGGGCATAGGGAAGATATATGTCCCCTCAACCTCCCAATCATACTCATTTACAAATTCCTGCTCTACATGCGTGACTGCGATCTGATTTTCAATTGTGACAGATACCCGGTGGTAACGGATGGTTAACCAAATATCCTCCAGCAGCACAGGTCCGGACAGCGGGGGTGGGTCGGGAATCACAAAACCATCCGCGAGGGCAGGCTGATAGGTGACCCCAAGCAGGATGAAAACAAAACTAAAACTAGCCAGTATTTTCTTTGGGAGATCCTTAATGTGACACATTCTTCTCCTCCTGAGATAACTCTTGTTGATGCTATTATGACGGCCAGCACCCGTCAAAAGTTCCCGAAATCCAAATTATAAGATTCGGGTAATCAGGAGAAGATGAGATTATTCAAATTGGTAGATAAACTTCATATCAGGATATTCAGTGAAATAATAATGAACCCAGATGTACAAGTGACTGAAAAGCGCTGAGAGCAGTCCGGCTTTGGACAGCAATAACAAAGACGGGAACCACAATAAAAGGAACCCGTAGAGGTACATGGAGTTCGATGACCATTGAAATATACCTTTTTTAACAAATGACATATCCCTGTAGATCCAGGGTTGAAAATGATCCATGCCCAACGCTCTCTTTATCCCAAAATGTTTCAGAACCGAATAGCCCAAATACATTACCGGAGGGATGCACAGAACAGATAAAAATATTCCCAGCCAGCCGGGAATAGGCAATGTGCCCTGATTTGCAATAGCTAAACCAAAGATAAAAACTGGACGGGCCAGAAGCAGGACCATAAAGCCCAGCCCCCAGACAAAAAATGCCCGCTCTCCAAACCATGATATCAGTAATTGATAATGGAGTTCAGCGCGCCAGAAAATCACCACATATATTTGGTGAATCACCGGTGCTAAAATTGAGAGCCACAGCCATGTCCTGGAAGACAAACCTAAAAACGCTCCTTCCAGGAAATCTCCTTGACTGAAGAAATATACCCCCGAAAGCAAAAAAATCAATGACACCAAATGATAACCCTGTTTTTCCAAGATGCGCATTCTTATCACAATTCCTTTAATAATGTTTTCAGTTAAACAAAATCTCCGTTAAAACTAACATATTTTTCCAATTAATAAATATAGGGAATAAAGCATTTGGTCTTATCCATGTTTTGCTGATATTCTTCACCGAACCGTTCCAGATTGTGTTTTTCCTCGATCCTGGCAGTCAGGATCACACCTATAAAGAGGGCTCCCACCAACCCCCCTCCCAACAACGAAGGGCTTTTCAGGAATGCACCCAAGCCAAAAAGCAGCAGAGAACTATACAGTGGGTGCCGGATGTACCGGTAAGCTCCTCGAGTAATCAGGCTGGTTGTGTCCTCAAAATCTCCGGTTGGATTTCCTTCGGTTTTATCAGAGTAAAACCATGGATGGCTAAAAACAAAGAACCTGCCAAGAAAACCCAGGAAACAATCTGCCTAACCGAAAACGGATCAACGAACCAGCGGTCCGCGTTAAGGAATATCAGTCCCAAGAGACTAACAAATGCCAGAAAACGGGTAAATCGGTAGGGATGGGGCCTGATGAGAGTAAACACCAGCAGCAGCACAGAAAAAAATACCCAGAACTAGAAATAAAGCATCATTTATTCCTTTCCTTAAATCTCCACTCCGATTCTATTCCAGGGAATTTTACAACAATACTTAGGCAATTCCTGTCAATTTTTCCAGTGTTTTTACAACACTCAATACCTGGGAAATTTCCTTCACTTCACGGTAACGATCTTGGCTAATCTCAGCCAGCGGGTCATCCTCATGGGACCAGGTAAGGTGGTCTGATAAATAAATCACCCAGGCGCCAAGTTTCAACACCGGGATGATATCAGACCGAAGTGAATTACCAACCATAATAAAACGATGGGGATCAATTTGATGCCGTTCCAGGATCTCGTGATAGACCTCCGGTGTTTTATCACTAACAACTTCTACTGCCTGAAAGAAACCTGCCAACTTGGATGCCTCCAACTTACGCCGCTGATGAAAAAGATCCCCTTTCGTAATCAGCATTAATGAATACTCTTTTGAGATTTCTTCCAACAGTTGGCGGACTCCATCAAACACCTCAACTTCCGCAGTAAGCATCGCTTTCGCAAGATCAAGCAGCTTCCGGATATCCCCGGGATGAATCTTCTCTCCAGTCAGCTCGATAGCCATCTCGATCATTGAGAGCACAAAACTCATCACTCCGTAACCGTAATACTGGATATTTTCTACTTCAAATTCATCTACTCTATCCAGGTCGTCTTGTTCAATATCATAATCAGCCAGGATTTGTAGGAAGACCTCTCTGCCCTGCAGGTATGTTTCCTCGTTTTTCCAGAGAGTATCATCTGCGTCAAAAGCAATCCAATCAAACATGGTTTGTCCTGTTTATGCGGGTCCGCTCCGTCAGGAAAATTTCACAGCTCCCAGATATTTCACAGCTCTGGAACCAATATGGACTCCAGCCTGACAGACACCAGTTAAATTTTCACCTTTCCGAAGCGCTGTCAGTAAACCGGCAGCAAAAGCGTCCCCAGCACCGGTTGTATCAATCACATTCTCAACTTGCGGCGCAGGGATGAGTAACCCCTGACCTGACTCTGACAGCCAGCACCCTTTTGATCCCAGTTTAATGATGACTGCAGCCGCTCCCTTCGCGTGGAATTCCGCAGAAGCGGATTCGGTGTCATCATACCCGGTTAAGATTTCTGCTTCCCGGAGATTGCATAAGAAGAGATTCAGGAAGGGCAGCAGCGGCCATAAACATTCAGGGTTTTCCATCGCTGGGGAAGTGACAACATCCAACGAATTGAATATCCCGCAACATGTAATAGTTGAACCTCAAGCTCTTTTAGGATGACTGGTTTAAGGGACTCTGGCCGCAGATTCGCATTCGCCCCTGAGGTATGGATAAACCGGGGCTGATAATCACTATCGATCAATCCAATACTTATGCCGGATCCTTGTTTTTTGAATCGCTGAACGAATCGGGTATCAACTCCCATTCTATCCCAGGTTTGGTTGAGAATGTCCCCGGCATCATCATCCCCGGTACAAGCAATTAAATAAACCGCTTCTCCTTCCCTGGCAAGACCAATGGCTGTATTAGATCCACAGCCTCCCGGTGTCACTGCAGCTTCCTGAAAGGCAATTGAATCATATCTGGGGACATCATTCACTGTTTTACAAATGATATCCAGAGTCACATTACCGAGTACTGCAATTGCTTTATTATTCTCATTCATTAGCAGGAAGTAGTGGAGGTCGTCTGTCCCGCCAATCCTCGTTTTCAGTCACTTTCTCAAAGGCGCGACCCAACCTCAATAAAAGACCTTCAGAATAATCTGGTCCCAGGAATTGGGCGCCGATGGGCAAGCCTTCTTTATCAAAACCCACAGGGACGGTTAAACCAGGAATCCCGGCATGATTTGTAGTCACTGTCAGCTGGTCCGAATACTGCATTAACACAGAGTCCCCGTAAACACCGCCAATAGGAAAAGCCGTGGAGGGGGTTGTCGGTGTCAGCAGCGCATCCAGGCGATACTTCCCCTTGGGATCAAAGATGTTTTCAAAATCACTCCGGATGAGCGCCCTGGCCTTCAGAGCTCGCTGGTAATATCCTTTATCAAATTGAGCAGCGCTTAAATAGATACCCATCAGCATACGAAGTTTTGGCTCTACACCAAATGCGGCACCTCTCGTCTTCCGGTACAGCTCCCGTAAATCAGCAAACGGCTGATCAGTCCGATAGCCATACTTCACACCATCATATCTGAGTAAATTCGACGAAGCTTCCACCCGTGAAATCACAAAATAGGTTGGGATCCCGTATTTTGTATGGGGAAGCGGGACATCAACCACTATATCCGCGCCCAATTGAGCCAAATAGCCGGCCACACTTAATATGGCATCCTTGATTTCATTATCAATGGGGTTTTCCTTAAGTTCGCCGGTTTCCGCATCAAAATAAGTGACCCTGAAGAATTCTTCTGAGAGACCAATTCTTAACCCGCGGATATCTTTCTCCAATTCGGCCAGATAATTTGGTACCGGAACCACTGCAGCTGTATTATCCCTGGGATCCTCCCCGGCGATTGCCTGCAGGACCAGGGCTGTATCCGTCACATTGCGGGCGAGAGGACCGGGGCAATCCAGGGAAGATCCGAAAGCGATCAGCCCATAGCGGGAAACCCTGCCGTAGGTCGGTTTTAACCCTACTGTTCCACAAAACGCGGCCGGCTGTCGGATTGAGCCTCCGGTATCCGTTCCCAACGAAATTGCTCCTTCTCCGGCAGCCACTGCTGCAGCACTGCCACCGGAAGAACCTCCCGTAACTCTACTGGTATCCCAGGGATTCCGGGGAACCGGTTTTAATGCAGAAGATTCACTGGAAGACCCATAGGTAAATTCATCCAGGTTAACTTTTCCTATCATCATGGCGCCAGCCTCAGCCATCCGCTCAACGACCGTTGCCGTGTAGGGAGCAATATAATTGGAGAGAATTTTTGAACCTGCCGTCGCAGGGATGCCCTTCACAGTAAAGATGTCTTTTGCTGTATAAGGGACACCAGCTAATGGACCAGGGTTTTCTCCTGCTTTCACCATCTGGTCAACCTTTTCTGCCTGTCCCCGAGCATGCTCATCAGCCAGTTGGGTAAACGCATGGACACTATTAAGGTCTTCTTTAGATTGCGCATTAGATGCATCAACTTGTCCGGCTCTACCGTCCACAGACCGAACCCGTTCCAAAGTCTCCTCCAGTACTTCTACAGCAGAGATCTGCCGGGTTTTAATTAAATCAGCAATTGCATAGGCGGGAAGATAATAAGTTTTCATGAGTTAATCCAGCTCCTCATGGGATATATCCGGAACCACAATATATCCATCTTCAAGTTCCGGCGCCTGTTTTAGGATATCTTCTCGGTGTGGATCCTGGCGGGAAACATCTTCCCGGGGAACAGGACTGTTCATTTCTGTATAAGGAACACCATGGGCTGCAGTCCCTGTTTCTGCATCAATAGGAATTGATTCTAGAACCTCAATAGAGACCATCTGATTGTTTAATTCCTTCCGCAGGTATTCACCTTCTCCTTCCGGAAGCTCCAGGGAAGCAAGATTAACTAGCCGTTTAAATACATCCGATGAAATTTTGTTTGTCATATATAATTCCTTCTCATTTGGAAACTGGAAATTTTAACTGAATTTTATCATTGATTATTGCTGACTTTAATCAATTCAAGTGTGCTGCACATATAAGGTGCATCGCACTTTAAACTCGCTTTTCTATTTCCACAAAGTGCTCTCTTGCCAATTATCAGGGAAACCCATATTTCTAAGAGGAATATCATCATATTCATCCAGCAAGCTCAACAAACGCCTACTCCAATCAGTCTGGGGTGCAATGTAAGAAAGTAAATATTTCAACACAGTCAATATAGCAAACACACGCTGGTTGTTAATCCTCACGGGGTCATGCCACTCAGGAAGATTTTTTGGTATTTTTGGCCGGATAGGGATTTCGCGGTTCCACAGACGAGCGTGATGGGCACAGGTATTTCGGGTGAAATTCAAGGTATGTAACCAGGATTCGAATACGGGTGGATATAAACCGAATGTCCTAGCCAAGTGTTGTTTCTCTTTGAAATGCAAGAAACGAAAGAATGTAAATAACTGCCCGAAAGTCATCACCTCGGCAGCCATTCAGAGCGGTAAGCGCGGTTCACTTGTGTATTTGTTGAAAAAACGTTGTACGAATTTTTCATTGCTTCGCTCAACCGCATTTTCTGTCTCCCTCATTAAACGACCATGGTCAAGTAAACGTTGCGCCTGTTCTACAAAAGAGAGGGCCGGTTTGGTGTATTTCATGCAATCTTTTGTCATAAAAAAAACCCGCCACAGTTGAGCGTGTCCAGAAGGACAGAGGCCTGGCGGGTATACTGCTTTCAGTATATATGAAAAACACAGCTTGTCAATACTATTCGTAAGGCGATGATTGGCGCAGGCTTCTCATCCCCTGTGCGTCCTTCTAGAATTATGCCCTACCATTTCCTAATAATGTAGCAATAAGTATATCATAACGATACAAAGCAGCTCTGAATGGTAAAATAAAGCCGCTGCGAAAATTCAAACCCGGACGGCAGAACAAACCTCATAGATAGTAAACTGTCCATCCGGTCTAACAGGAGTTGAACTATGTGCGGCATTTTCGGAATCGTTACAAAAGAAATTCAAAACCTGGGACCTATATTGGTTGGCGCGGGTGAGCGGTTATCCTACCGAGGCTATGATACTGTGGGGGCTGCGACTATCCCGCAAGAGGGAGTAATTGATCTCCGGAAGGATGCCGGTAAAATCCAGGAAATCGCTGAAAAATATAACTTTCAAGATATGTCCGGAGACCGGGCAATCCTCCAGCTGCGGTGGGCTACTTTTGGCGCCCCCTCCCAGATAAACTCCCAACCGCATCTTGACAGTGACGGGGATCTGGTCGGTGCCCACAACGGAAATGTGGTTAACAATGTGGAACTAAGGGAGCAATTTGCGGCAGAAGGGATGATAGTCCGATCAGAAAACGATGGCGAAAGCTGTGTCCATGCAGTTGAGCGCTACCATGACCAGGGATTCGAAATGGTTGAAGCCATCCGGATGGCAACCCGAGACCTGGAAGGGGATTACTCTTTTGTGATCGGTAAAGTGGGAGAAGACCGCCTCTATGCAATAAAAAAAGGCTCTGGGCTGGTTGCAGGCATCACAGAGGACCTCACCTGTATAGGCTCAGATTTACCTTCTATCCTGCCCATTACCAGGAATATCCTCCGCCTTAATGATGGCGAGATCATTACGATCTGGGCTGGGGGTTATGAAATCACTAGTGTTGAGGACGGCAGCATAATTAAGCGGGAACCTGAAATTGCTGATGACAGCATGGAAGCTGCCCAGAAAGGCGGTTACGATCATTTTATGCTCAAAGAAATCCATGAACAGAGCCGGGTTGCGGGAGAACTGCTGCATATGTTGGACAGTTCTCCAGACCTGGATCCGTTTCTTGATAAACTCGCGGGGGCTCGCAATATCTACCTGATTGCCTGTGGTACCAGTTATCACGCAGGTTTACTAGGTTCGGTGTACTTCAATCAGTTCGCCGGCAGAGCTGCAATACCTGTCCTTGCCCCACAGTTTACCGCCCAATATGGATCCTCAGTTGGACCTGAGGATGTGGGGGTTTTTATCAGTCAAAGTGGAGAGACAAAGGATGTTCTGAACGCCATTAAAACTGCCAAAGAACAAGGCATGGGTATCCTCGGACTGGTAAATGTGGTCGGTTCAACTCTGACACTGATCAGTGAAGTCTACCTGCCGCTCACCTGCGGATATGAAATTAGCGTACCTGCGACCAAAACCTACAGCAACCAGGTGCTGACGCTGCTTTACCTGGCTCTTCGATACGGCGGATATGACACGGACCCGTTAAATGATATACCAAAGATTATGGATCGCACCCTAGAGGAAGTTTCCGGTCAAATCGATCGTGTAGCAAATAAACTGACCGGGTGGAATGACCTCTACATTCTCGGTTACGGGCTCACTTACCCAGTCGCCCTGGAAGGCGCGCTAAAACTTAAGGAAATTACTTATACACATTGCGAGGGTATGCTTTCTACAGAATTTAAACACGGACCTTTATCTGCTGTCAGTGATGGATATCCGGTAATCTTTACGGTTGGCCCGGATGATATTCCATTGATCGTCAGTGGAATCAACGAGGTCACTTGCAGGGGCGGCCACGTGATCGCGATTGGTTTCCAGGATTCCCGTTTGGAAGAGAATGCTCAAGAAACAATCATAATCCCAGAAGTTGACGTTCCGGAAGAACTGCGATCAGCGATTCTGGCTTTACTCAGTGTTATCCCGCTCCAGATCCTTTCCTACCGCTGCAGCCTTAGTCGGGGCTATGATCCGGATTTTCCCCGCAACCTCAGTAAAACCCTGACGGTAGACTAAGCCATCCACCAAAACAAATCTTAGTGTAAACAATATACCTGGCCCGGAGTTTCAGTTTCTGGGTCAGTTTTTGATTTTTACCCTTTCGCTTGAAAGTTTGACGCCCTTGAGTAGGGTTTTGACGCTAGGTGATGCTATAATCAAAACCACCATCCCACCCTCAGCCAACCAGGAGAAGGAGATTATTCAATGTCAGCCAATGGTCTTGGGTTCACCTTAAGCGATGAGCATAAAATGATTCAGAAAGCAGCCCGGGATTTCGCTGAAAAGGAAATTAAACCCATCGCTGCAGAATTTGACGAAAGCGGTGATTTTCCGAAAGAAACGATCAAGAAAATGGGTGAAATGGGTTTTATGGGGATCGAAATGCCGGAAAAATACGGTGGCGCCGGTATGGATACGTTGTCTTACGTCCTGGCATTGGAAGAAATCTGCAAAGCCGATGCGTCCCACGGCATAATCATGTCTGTCAACAATTCCCTCTTTAATTATGGGTTGCTGTTGTACGGGACTGACTATCAAAAAGAAACTTTCATCGTCCCGGTTGCTTCTGGCGAGAAGATTGGAGCCTATTCCCTGACCGAACCCATGTCCGGTTCTGACGCCAGCATGATGCTCAGCAGAGCTGTCTTAGATGGTGATGAATACGTCTTGAACGGCCGGAAATCGTGGGTTTCCGGAGGGCCAGTTGCTGATTTTATAGTCGTGTTCATGATGACAGATCCAGATCAAAAACACCGCGGAATCAGCGCTTTCCTGATCGATGCAGATCAACCAGGTTTTATCCGGGATAAAATAGAGCCCAAAATGGGAATCCGTGCTTCAGCGACCAGCGAGCTGGTGTTTGAGGATTACCGCTGTCCGGTTAAAAACCGGTTGGGCGAAGAAGGCGAGGGTTTTAAAATCGCTATGGCAGTGCTTGATGCCGGCAGGATCGGGGTCGCCTCCCAGGCGTTGGGCATTGCAGAAGCTGCCTACGAAGCCAGCGTGGTTTATGCAAAGGAACGGGAAGCCTTCGGGAAAAAGATCGGACAATTTCAAGGTGTCTCTTTCCAACTGGCTGATATGAAAACCCGTATCGAAGCATCTAGATTGCTGATCTATCAATCGGCTTTTGCTAAAGAACGCCACAAGACGACAGGGGAACGTTATACTCTAGAAGCCGCCATAGCCAAATTATTCGCTTCTGAAACAGCTAATTTCTGCGCCAACGCCGCAGTCCAAATCCACGGCGGGATGGGATATTCCAAGGAACTACCCATTGAAAGATATTACCGCGACGCAAAAATCACTGAAATATATGAGGGAACCAGCGAGATCCTGCGGGTGGTAATCTCACGGTTGGAAACAGGTTTAAGGTAAAGGCCCAGCCAATCCCTAATAAAATGCATGGATATTGATTGGGGGAGGTATGAACCCAACAGAAATAACCATACTCTCTATTGCGCTTGGAATTGTTATCAATGTAATCTTTATTTGGTGGTTACAAAAATTCCGACAGACTGACACCTACCGCAATAACCATGGGGGGATTATCAGGTTGCTCAAATGGGAAGAAAACGTGATCTTGAAAATTCAGAATAAGATAGGTGAACCGATAAACGTTTTGGGGGCTAGGGTTCGCAACTGCTTGAGGTTAAATCCCGACAGGCAATTTCGTCTCTTTCTCATTGCTATGATCTTGGTCATCTCGGGGCAATACATTATGAGACGATCGGTACCCATAAATTCCTATTACGAGATAAATCAAACAATAAATAACTGGTTGCGAGTGGATGTAAAATATCTTGGCAATGTAATTCTGGGCATGACTTGCACAGTGATCGGCGGAATTTTATTTGTAATTTCTTCCTATAAAACAGAGATTTTAAAAAGAGATCATTTTATCCCCTTAACTCAGCAAGATCATCCAATCCCTCAGAAATTTCATCTCTCGCAATGGTTGATTAGGTTTTTACCTGGGAGTCTTATATTTGCATTACTGCTATACCGGTCATCCAAATTCGATCTAGATTTCTATGATCTGATTTTTTGGATCCTAAGTATTGGTATCATTTCAATCGCTGTTTTTCGTTATGACTTGGCTGCGGGGGTCTCGTTCGACCCCAATCTCCCTTTACGTGAAATTGGGGTTATTACTCTGTTGCTGATTTTAGGTTTTTTGATTGGAACATATCAATTACAAGAAATACCAAATATTCTTAAAGGCGATGAGGGAAATTTTTTTGAAACGGCCAGATATATCGTTTTGGGGGATTATAGAGGGTCCATATTTGGTTTTGGAGTTTATTCGTATCCGGTTGTCAGTTCATACATCCAGGCAGGTATCCTCCGGATATTTGGAGCCAGTTTATGGGGATGGCGGTTCGCATCTGTACTTCCAGCGATGTTAACCGTAATACCTCTCTATTTTATTGGACGAGATCTGTTTAATCGCTGGGTAGGTTTTATTGCCGCATTAACATATATCTCCTCGCCTTACCTTCTATCTTTTGCCAGGCTTGGTTATAACAACTCTCAAGCAATATTATTCGTAACTCTCTGTATCTGGTTATTCTACTTAGGTTTAAAAAAGAACAGCCTTTTCTTTATCTTTACAGGAGGAGTCGTTGCAGGATTGGGATTTTTAACATACACAGCAGGTCGGTTGGGACTAATTATCCTATGTACACTATTGGTCTATACTATCTTATCCTCAATACGGGGAAAAACGGGGAAACGGTTTTTACTGTTTGCCACTCTGTTTTTTGTATTAGGGTGGGTATTAATCGCAACTCCTCATCTTGCATACGGCAACAATCAAAATCCTGCGATACTGCGTCAAAAAACTCTTGAGGGGCTTTTTATTCAAGCGGATTATGCAACAGGGTTATTCGGGGAAGATGCAATTTTTGAAACAAATGATCCATTTCACTTGGATCAATATCGATTATTTTACAACCCCGAAATCTATGGCCGGCTTCTTACACGAGGGTTCCTTCGATCAATCTTAGCGTTTCAGTTAGATGAGTTGAACACGAATTACTTCATTTCATCTGCGTTAGCTGGACCGATTGCAGTGATCTTTTTTGTAATTGGTATATATGCTGTGCTGGCACATTTTTGGCGGTCAAATTCGTTCTTAATCTTCGTCTGGTTTGGAAGCTCAATACTTCTTCTCAGCACAATTAGTACTTACCCTCCCCGCTCTGCACACCTTGTACCTGTTATACCAGCTATGGCTCTAACTATTGGAATTGGAGTATACGTATCCGTTGACCAACTCATAGCATATCTTAGCTATAAAAATCGGGAGTGGGTTCATTTACGAGCTGGAATAATTTTATTGATCTGTACTGCAATCATGATTGCTGGCACTCATCAATACTTTACAGTCTCTCCCAAATCTTACCGGCCCGATCTTGAACAAGTGATGAGTTGGGGAGGATTACACAACCCTAAGGACACCAAGTTTATATATATTTACGAGCAAATCAACCGAGAGGACTGGAAGCCTTATCTCTTTCATTTAGGGTTCACAGCTCCTCAATTTGATTCGGTTTTTTTCGACGATGTCCTTAAGGGAAATGTAAATTGGCCTTCCGATAAGAATTTGTCGATATTTATCGAAGAGCCTCAGTCTGAAATAATCGTGCCAATCATCTTGGAGCAATTAGATCAAGTCAAACTAGAAACATTTACTAATAGGTATGGGAATCCTATTGGTAAGGCAATCGTGCGAGGAACGGTACACTTTTCATCCTCTGTGCCTTTTCTAACCGGTTTACAAACTTTGCTGAAATCCAAGGTTATGTGGTTAATCTGGCCCTTAGTTGGATTAGAATTATATCTTATATATAGAATGCTTCCGGAGTTGCGTCTCTGGAATTTACAAGCAGGATCAATCAAGGGAAAAGAAAGATCAAAGGATTTTCCCTTTGTGCCCGGACAGCGTAAATCCTCCATCGAAAACTCAGTTATATACGAGAAATCACAAACCGAAATCTTCCCAGACCAATCTAATACAATTGAATTTGGAATCTTTTTCCGCCTTGGGATAGAAAAAATAAATCGTCTTTTTCAGGTGAAGATTGTAATCAACCACCAAAAAGAAGCTTCGTCATCTCAAGGAAAACTAAGAAAAAACACAAATAAAATAAGTGATGATGAATCAGATAATACCTCCTGAAATTACTCCACACCTATTGAAACGTCCAAGGATGGTGACTGTTATTTGTTTGATGTTTTTGTTAATCGGTGTTTCTCATCTTTTCAAATTCATCCAGGTCCTCTTAAACCTGCGGATCCTGCAATCCCTTCCCCTCACAGTTTCTCCTGTGTATCTGGCAGTGGACGGATTGGTTTGGGGCGTATCCGGATTAATCCTGTCCTGGGGTTTGTGGACAGGACAAACATGGGCCGGAAAAGCCGGCCTGGTCCTGGCTTTGCTTTTCGCAGCTGCATTTTGGATAGACCTGATATGGATATCAGAGCCTGAGCAGCTGCAGACCCGATGGTTAATTAATCTAGTGTTCACTGCTCTGGGGTTATCTGCTGTTTTTCTCAGTTTAAACCTAACTAACAGTCGTATTTTCTTCAGCGGAAATCCTGCTAAAATAAACTGACGGAGTATTCTTATGCCAGAAAAACCTAAAAATCCAAAAATCCAGGAACTGCGGGACAAAAAAGCCCAAAGCCGGGAAGGAGGGGGAGCAGAGAGGATTAAAAAACAGCACCAGAAAGGACGTCTGACTGCTCGTGAACGGCTGGATCTACTGCTGGATAAAGGGTCATACCGGGAAGTGGATAGTTTTGTAGAACATCGAAGTTCAGAATTTGGCGCTGACCAAAATAAAATTTTAGGTGATTCTGTAACCACTGGTTGGGGGACCATCAACAACCGGTTGGTTTACGTCTTTTCGCAGGACTTCACAGTTTTTGGAGGAAGTTTAGGGGAAGTCCACGCGGAAAAAGTAGTCAAAATTATGGATATGGCCCTCAAGAACGGAGCTCCGATCATCGGAATAAACGATTCCGGGGGAGCCCGAATCCAGGAAGGCGTCGTATCGCTGGGGGGTTATGCAGATATTTTCCTGCGCAACACTCTCTCCTCCGGAGTGATTCCCCAAATCAGTATCATCATGGGTCCCTGTGCCGGGGGCGCGGTTTACTCCCCTGCTTTAACTGATTTCATTTTTATGGTTCGCGGTTCCTCTTTTATGTTCATCACTGGACCGGAAGTAGTAAAAACAGTGACCCATGAAGAGGTGACATTTGAAGAACTAGGCGGGGCAGATGTCCATGCAGAAAAATCCGGAGTATGCCATATTGTCGCCGACACCGAAGCAAATACCCTCTTCCTGGTCCGCAAATTATTATCCTACCTCCCACAAAACAACATGGAGGATCCTCCCTTCGTACCCACAGATGATAGTTCCCTGCGCCGCGAGCCGGCGCTGGATATGATTATCCCCGATGATCCCTCTAAACCCTATGATATCAAAGAGGTAATTTCGCTCCTGGTAGACGAAGGTGAATTTTACGAAATTCAAGAGGGTTTTGCCCGTAACATTGTGGTGGGATTTGCCCGTCTGGGCGGTCACAGCATCGGCATTGTGGCTAACCAGCCTGCTTTCCTGGCGGGTGTGCTGGACATTGATTCCTCGGAAAAAGCAGGCCGTTTTGTCCGCTTCTGTGATTCCTTTAATATCCCGCTATTGACCTTTGTGGATGTCCCCGGTTTTCTACCCGGTATAGAACAGGAACATGGAGGGATCATCAGGTCAGGAGCAAAACTTCTCTATGCCTTCTCTGAAGCAACTGTTCCCAAAATCACCTTAATTACCCGCAAAGCATACGGCGGCGCTTATGACGTGATGAGCAGCAAACATATCCGGGGGGATATCAATCTCGCCTGGCCCAGTGCGGAAATAGCGGTGATGGGACCTGAAGGAGCTGTAAACATCATCTTCCGGAAAGAGCTCCAAAAGGCAAAAGACCCGGATAAGAAAAGAGCAAAACTTGTCGCGGAGTATAGGGAAAAATTTGCAAATCCCTACGTCGCGGCATCCCGAGGCTATATCGATGATGTCATTGAGCCCAGCAGCAACCGGGAAAGGCTAATTAATGGCTTGGAAATGTTAAGCAATAAAAGAGACAAAAATCCCGGTAAAAAACACGGTAACATACCTTTATGAAATTCCGGATGAACTATCCATTAATAAAGACCGATGTTTAATAAGATCCTGATCGCAAACAGGGGAGAAATTGCTGTCCGGATTATCCGGGCCTGCCGCGAATTAGATATTCCGGCGGTAGCTTTATACTCTGACGCTGACCGGCACAGCCTGCATGTCCGCTATGCTGACGAAGCCTATTATCTGGGTCCTTCCAAAGCCAGTGAGTCTTATTTACGGGGAGATAAGATCATTCAAATCGCCCAAAATTGCAGCGCTGACGCGATTCACCCTGGATACGGTTTCTTGGCAGAAAGGGCTGATTTTTCTCAAGCCTGCCAGGATCACGGTATCACTTTCATCGGACCCAAACCCTCCTCAATCGCTGCCATGGGGGACAAACAGGCAGCCAGGGCTACTGTAACTGCAGCAGGTGTTCCAGTCGTTCCCGGAACAGATGGACAGGGGAATCTCCCGGATGAAACCCTGTTAAAACTTGCTCCGGAAATCGGCTTTCCTCTGCTAGTCAAACCGACTGCGGGCGGGGGAGGAAAGGGTATGCGGGAAGTTCAAAACCTGGAGGAAATGCCCGGACTTCTAGAGGCTGCCCGCCGGGAAGCAAAGTCCTCTTTCGGGGATGGCAATATTTATCTAGAAAAGGTTATCCAGGGAGCCCGACACATTGAATTTCAGATCCTGGCAGATCAGCATGGGAATGTGATCCACCTGGGAGAGCGGGAGTGTTCAATCCAGCGGCGGCATCAAAAACTCCTCGAAGAAGCCCCCTCCCCTTTCATCGGCAGCGATCAGGAATTAAGGGAACAGATGGGCACAGTTGCTGTCCAGGCCGCCCGTTCAGTGGACTATATAAATGCCGGAACTATCGAATTTCTAGTGGACAAAGATAAAAATTATTACTTCCTGGAAATGAATACCCGGCTTCAAGTGGAACACCCTGTAACAGAAGCAGTAACTGGGATAGATATTGTTAAGGAACAAATTCGCATTGCTGCCGGGCAACCTCTACCGTTGAAACAAAAGGATATTACTTTCAATGGATGGGCCATGGAATGCCGCATCAACGCAGAAGACCCCTTTAGGGGGTTTTTACCCTCAACTGGAATCATCACCCAGTCCCTGCTCCCTGCAGGACCCGGTGTAAGAGTTGATTCCGGAGTGTACTCCGGATATGAGATTTCCCCCTATTATGACGCCCTGATTGCCAAGTTGATTGTTCACGAAACAAATCGGGAAGAAACCATTGCCCGTATGAAGCGTGCTTTGGAAGAATACAGGATAATCGGTATCCGGACCAATATCCCTTTCCACCAGAACCTGCTTCAAAATCCTGATTTTCTGGCTGGAAATTTCAATACTCAATTTGTCCAGGATGTTTTACCACCCCTGTCGGCCAGTCATCAAGATAAAACCCTTTCGGAAATTGCTGCTCTGGCTGCAACCCTGGCTGCCTATGAACAAAGCCAGCGGTCCGCTCTGGATATTCAGCGGTCAAAAAGGGATTTAAGCAACTGGAAATGGGTCAGTCGCTGGGAACAAACCAGAGAATAGAATCATGATGGAAAAATACTTCGCCGAAATTGAGGGAGTGGAATACCAAATCGAGATTTTATCCGACAAGCGGGTCGTGATCAATGGAGAGCCCTATGAGTTTGATTTTCAAGGTCTCCGCCAGCACCTATCTTATTCTCTGCTTCTTGAAGGTAAGTCGTTTGAGATAAATATCTACCAGGAAAATGGGGTTTGGGAAGTTCTGTTGAGAGGCAACCAGTACTCCGTCCAAGTTGAAGATGAACGGGAGCGCCGACTGCGGATGGCAACCGGGCAGGCGTCAAAACAGGAAGGTAAGATCATCCTTCAAGCACCCATGCCGGGCCTGGTGATTGAAATCCCGGTCAAGGAAGGACAAAAAGTTGATGAGGGGGATGTGCTGTTGGTCCTGGAATCAATGAAAATGCAGAACGAACTCACCGCTCCCCAGGCAGGCCGGATAACCAGGATACAAGCCAAAGTGAATGCCCATGTGGAGCGTAAGCAGGTACTGCTGGTTTTGGAGTAAAGGTTTCCCCGAGGAGTGTATTACTCCTTCCCCCGTTCTTTTTTGTCCTTTTGATTATCTGTTCTTAAACGCATTATTCTGAGCAACAGGGGAGCCAGGACAAAGAGCAGCACAGCAGTCACAATTAGGATTTCCCCCCAGCCCACTGTGATTGCGGGACGGCAGGCCAGAAGGTTTGTGATTATGACCGCAAATAAAAGTACGATTCTTTCCTCCGGGGTTTTTAACCTCAATTCATCCTCAGATCTTTTGTCTATGATGAGTCTTATTTAACTATTCCCAAGAGGGTTATCCAGGTATAATTTTGAATGTCTCGGCATCTCTACAGAAAGTAAGCCGAGAACAAAAAAACAGATGACGGGAAATCCCGTCATCTGTTTTGATCTCAAACCGGGACTGCGGGCAGTTTCTTCAGCGCCTCATCAATCGCCTTTTGTGGATGCTGGTAATTTTGAAGATCCCCTTGCAGGTATTCCTGGAAGGCTGTCAGATCAAAATACCCATGACCAGACAGATTAAATACAATCACCCTTTCTTCTCCAAGCTCCTTGGCTTCCAGGGCCTGGTCAATGGCTGCCCGTATGGCATGGGCAGTCTCAGGTGCAGGAATAATCCCCTCTGTACGGGAAAATAGCAGCGCCGCCTCAAATGTTCCCAACTGAGGTACAGCCACAGCTTCAATATATCCCCCGTTATAAAGCGCGGAAATACTGGCTGCCATACCATGATACCGCAAACCTCCCGCATGTAGGGGAGCAGGCACAAACTCATGACCCAGGGTAAACATTTTCAACACCGGTGCCATCCGAGCTGTATCGCCATAATCAAAGGCGTACTTTCCCTGGGTAAGGGAGGGTGAAGCTGCAGGTTCAACCGCCAACAGCCGGGTTTTTTGCCCATTGATCAAATTCTCCCTCAAGAATGGGAAGGCAATCCCTCCAAAATTTGAACCTCCACCCACACATCCGATTACCACATCCGGATACTCTCCAGCAAGATCCATCTGCTTTAGGGTTTCCTCACCAATAACTGATTGATGCATCAAAACATGATTCAAAACTGACCCTAGGCTGTATTTCTTTTTCCCTTCTGATGTGACTGCAGTTTCTACTGCCTCCGAAATCGCCATCCCTAGAGTACCGGGTGTATCCGGGTCCTCTGCTAAAACAGCCCGTCCATAGGCAGTCCGGTTCGTTGGACTGGAGTAAACCTCTCCACCGAAAGTTTCCATCATTAACCGGCGGTATGGTTTCTGGTTGTAAGATACCCTGACCATGTAAACTTCAATATTGAGATCAAAAAAGGAGCCGGCCATAGACAATGCTGATCCCCACTGACCTGCCCCTGTCTCAGTTACCAGGCTTTCCACACCCTCCTTTTTGTTGTAATAAGCCTGCGGAACAGCAGTGTTTGGTTTATGGCTGCCAGTTGGAGAGACACTTTCATTCTTAAAGTAGATATGAGCTGGCGTATCGAGTGCCATTTCCAACCGCCGGGCCCGGACCAAAGGAGTTGGGCGCCAGAGTTTATAGATTTCCCGAATCTCATCAGGAATTGATATGTACCGATCAGTGCTGACTTCCTGTTCAATCAAACTCATGGGAAAGATCTGGGACAGGAACTCCGGTGAAACAGGTTCTAGGGTCTGTGGATGAAGAATCGGTTCTGGTTTTACTGGCATATCAGCGTTGATGTTGTACCAGGCTTGCGGTAAGTCACTTTCATTAAGAATATATTGTTTCTGTACCATTGTCTGCCTCCTTAAATAATTATTGGTTGATTATTTTCATCCGTGATTACACAAAAGCCAAACCGCAAAATGCTTCAATCTGCTGCCGGTCAGGTTCCTCCCCTGGGCATGATCCCTGGTAATTCTGAAAGCCCATTGCCTCCCTTACCAGCGCTAACGTTTCCTGGGATTCGTCTTGCATCCTTAAAGCGCCCTCCGACAGGATCTCCGTCACAATATCAGGATGGCGGGTAAATTCGACCCTGCGCTGCCGGAGTGGCTCCAGAAATTCGTTGATGGCTTGAGCCAGTTTCCGCTTCACTTCCACATCACCCACTTTTCCCCGGCGGTATCTCTCCTTTAATTCCCGGACTTCTTCCTTGTTTTCATTAAAGTGGTCGTGATAGATAAATACCGGATTACCCTCGACTTTACCCGGAACATCTGCGCTGATCCGATTGGGATCTGTGTACATTGCCATCACTTTTTCCTCTACAGATGAAACACTGTCGGACAGATAGATAGCATTGTTCAGGCTTTTACTCATCTTGGCCTTCCCATCTGTCCCAATCAGGGTCCCTTCTATTTCAATTTCAGGAATAGGGAAGACTTCCCCGTAAAGGTGGTTAAACCGGCGGGCTAATTCCCGAGTAAGCTCGACATTGCCCTGGTTATCTGTACCCACCGGAACTAGATTTGCCCGGGGAAGCAGAATGTCCGCAGCCATCAATACCGGATACCCAAGCAATCCAAACGACATAGTGTCCAGCCCTTCAGCTCTCGCCATTTCTTTCAGTGAGGGAATTCTTTCCAGCCGAGGAGCGGAAACCAGCATGCCTAAAAAGGTATTTAATTCTGAGATGCCGGGAACACTACTCTGAACAAAAATGGTTGCCTGCTCTGGGTCAATCCCAGCTGCCAGGTAATCCAGCACAATATGGTAAATAAACTCCTTCAATTGCTTGATCTGTTCTTTTCCAGGCCGGGTTGTTAAGGTATGCAGATCGGCGATCACAAAGAAGCTATCGTGTGTCTTCTGGGATTTAACCCGGTTTTGCAGGCTGCCAATGTAGTGCCCCAGGTGTAGGGGACCCGTTGGTCTATCCCCGGTCAATATTCTGTTTTTCATCATCGTTCCTCCTTTTCCCTCAAGTGAGGGAAAAATATATAAAAAGCCCTCATCCACTATGGGACGAGGGCTTAATAACACTCGCGGTGCCACCCAGCTTAGGCTAAACTCAGGTTTAATACAAAAACCCGCCGGTGATGCGACGGGGTAATTCATTCCTTGCAGCCCTGATGGCCAGCCTCACTTTGTCAGATACGGTCCGGAAAATCCGGGGTTATATCTTTTACCTTGATAACGGTGGCATCTCCGGCTCAGGCTACTAAGGATTTCCCGTTTGCCCTGCAACTCTGAGGTCCATTCGACATCTTCGTGCGGGTGAGACTCTCAACTCCGCTCACTCTCTGTGCCGTCACTTCCGATGTTTACTAATCCTCTTCACAGTCTTTAGATATTTAATTTTTTTACTGATGATTTTATACCCTATCAGAGACCCTTTGTCAAGTAGTGAGCTTACCCACCAGACAAGTATGATTAACCTGCATATTCAAGATAACTCACTGGCTGCGAAAGGTTTTTAAATCTCTCACAAAGTTTCCCACGCCAACCAGGTAGATCTATAAATCTTGATCACCTTATGTTTGATTTTTAGTCCAAAAAACATAACTGCTGCCCAACAAGGAGATCGTGAGCGCAATATCCAATGCAGCCACCCCCAACATGAAAAAATAATGCCCTTGAGCCCAATGATTCAGCAAGACTCCAGAAGTAATCATTCCCGCCAGGGCGAGGAAAAATCCAGGACGGAAAAACTGCCAGATTCTTGGATCTTCCAGGCTGTTGATTCTGTGCAGGTTTTTCTGACAGCTGCGGGCAAAAATAGTTTTGGCCTGAATAATTCCCAGAACCAATCCTGCCAGGACTGCCAGCCAAAGCCAGGGGCCACCTGGTTTGAGGTCAACAGTGCTCCTGATCAATTCCACTCCGCTTCGGAATAACATCAATCCGCCAATGTACCAAACCGCGGCTGCTAGAAAAATTAAAGTTCTTTTAGATGTTTTCATTAATCTTCTTCCCTATTCTGACTATCTATTATAACAAATCCTATTTTTTTCAAAGTTGAAGTACTCAAAAAATACAAGGGGATAGAAAAAAGGCGGCAAATGACCTGATTATTAGGGTCCAGATATGGACAGGTAAGATATTCTTTATATCACCTTGTAGATGGTTTAACGAATCTGGGTATCCTATGGTAAAACTACCAACTGCTCTCTAACAGCCTTCGGTGCAAACAGCTTGATATATCCCTCCAGAATCTCCAGCTGTGCTTCTATCTGGGAAGCGCTGATCCCCGGCGTCCCATAGGTCGTAAATAGGGAATTCACAGTATCCGGACGAATCTGGGTCCGATGGTCAGGACCATAAATGACAGAAGAGAGGATGCCTTGTTGATCTCTAATATACAGATCCCCTGCCTTAAGCTGCTTTTTTGTACCGTTCAACTGTTGATAAGTTTCTTCCCCGGTGGCAATCTCAGCCGTCAGCGGCAAATCCAGGGAATCAAAATCGTGGGCAGCTGTCAGCATACCGGTTTTAAGCTCCGCCATGAACATGCAGGTTACAAGCGCTGAAGGAGAAAAGATCGGTTTCCCCTTAATTACAACAGATTCCAGCTGCAGCTGAACATGATAGGACTTTCGGAACCGGCGGTAAAAAGCATCATAGGCAGCCAGGACTGGTTCCTCCCTCAACGCTTTTCTATCCATGCCCGCATACCGTACGCGCAGTTCTTCTTCCAAAACCTTTTTGGCTTTCTTTAATTCCGGGTTGTCAGGAACATTGGGCGCACCCCTAATTGCCAATAATCCCACCGAAGAATCCCGCTCCTGTGCTTTCCAGTTTGGGCTGATCCGAATCATGGTATTCCTCCGGGAATGCGATTTTGTTGTTTCTCCAAAAACCTGTTGTTAGTTAGATCCAGGCTGTATCTTCAACCGTCCGTTCACCGCCGGCGTCCCCGGTATTCTGGGTTCCAGCCGATTCTACCATCAAAATCTGGCATTCTTCTTCAGCAGCTGGTTTATGCTCCACGCCGCTAGGAATAACACACATCTCCCCTGGTTCCAGGTGAAGATCCCCGTCCCGAAGATAGATGGTCAATTTGCCATTTACAACCAAAAATACCTCATCCGTCTCAGGGTGGCTGTGCCAGACAAACTCGCCCTGGATTTTGGCAATCTTAACTTGATAATCATTCAGCTGAGCAATAATTTTAGGGTCCCACTGTTCGGATATAAGTGAGAATTTTTGCTTGAGATTTATTACATCGATTGTCATCTATTTATCCTTTCTTCTACAACCCAATTATTAATATTGTAACCTTTTCCTGCCAGGGAATCCTAAACATAATTCGAGTATGGATGGTGAAAATGTCTCCGTTCTTCCATTTGATATACTTTTCTTTTCAAAATTTATCGGTTGACCGGGAGGAAATAGAAATATATGGACTTTTGGTTGAATTAACTACAAGAACGCCGTTCCCTTGTTGAGGGAACGGCACAAAATCTATAGGGATATGTAGTGGTAATGATCATCAATTACTATCCGAAATTCGCCCACTAGCGGGAGCTTGACAACCATAAAGAAGGGGTAAGAGAATTGGGAGTTCCCTACCCGGTTGGCCAGGATAATGATGGGGATACTGGCAGGCATATGGTGCCCGCTTATGGCCGACCCTCTTTCTGTTTGACAATAAAGGAAATATCCGCTGCACCCACATAGGGGAGTGAGCATACAAGGAAACAAAAGACGCGATCCAGGCCTTGCTGGCAGAGGACCATCCGTAGTATAGATTGATTGTTGGTTATAGATCAATCACGGCGTGTGCCGGAATGTTTTTACAAGGCATTCTCCACCAAGGTTATCTTTGGAGCACAATCTAATCTTGGTTGTAATATCATGTCCCTTAGGATCATTATTAAATACTGCTACTACATAATAAGCTTCTCCAGGAGTGAGATCAACTTGAATGTTGATCGGAGCGCATGCGGCGTTAAACTCATAAAATGTATCAACTTTATTTTCCTGAGGATTGGAGCCTCCAGTATGGTCGGTCATAGTTGTTTTCCAAGATTCGATTTTTTTCGCTCCGATATTAACAACTTGGTATTGCAACACATAGGGACCACCACAATCTAAATATGAATGATATGAGATGGTAAAGTCCAATCCTTTTGGTGTTGGAGAGGGTGGCGGCGTGAAAACCGGCAGGGAGGCGGTATCTCCGGAGGGGGTGGCATATTTACCCCACAACCAGCAGAAAGACCCTTCCTGCCCCGGCTGCCGGATATACCAGTATTCACCCAGAGGATCTTTCGCCACTGCCTCAGACTGTTCTCCCTTTTGAGCTGTGACCAACCAATCATAAACTAGTCCCGGTCCGGTGCGGCAGTTAGTATTCTCTGAAATATACACCATTGGGACTTCTGGTGTTGGAGTTTCAGTAACAGTGGGAGTCAAGGTCGGTGTGTCTGTACTCTCCGGTGTAAATGTCGCTGTTGGGGGAGCATTATCCTGTCCCTGGGCGGATTGGTCCTCAGCATCAGCGGGTTGCCCCTGTCCAATTGCGGCCATGGTTTCAGCGATGCTGGTTTCCACGAATCCTGCCGGTTTTTCTTGATCGCCAGTGGATTGACTGGCCATGAGCGGAAAATTACAGGCCAGGCTAAGCAGGATCAGAGTACATCCGACCATGATAAGTCGCGGAGAAATTCGAAAATTCCAATTCTGGTTTTGTAAGCCGCTCATATTTTCTCCTTTTGAAATTAAATTGGATCAACAAATCCTGAGGCTAACTGGATAGTATCATAGATTGCCCTAGCTGAAAAAGGACCATTTTCATTTATCGATAAACGCCATTCTTTATTTTTCACTGGAGGCAAGATTAAAGTTCCTCCAAAGCAGCTTCCAAGCTGATAAACAACTCTTCCGGGAGAACCGCATAAGCCAAACCAAGGCCATAGATGAAGGTCTGCAGCGCATCCTTGCTCTCAGTTCGTAAGATCGGCTGATCACCGCTGGACACAACGTACTCCTCACCAGCCATTAGGACAGAGAGTCCCCAATCCAGGCGGTTTGCAAGTTCAATTCCCCCTTCCAGGCTACCTCCTGGGAAGTATTTTTCTAGCATCAGCAAGTCATTCATGGGACAACCTCCTGACTTCTTCTGTCACGGGCGTTGCACATTAAAACCCTGAGGGATAGTTTTCTTATTTAATTCTACTCTAATATTTGTCATTCTTGGTCATCTAATTCTCCCCGGGTCAAATTCCCATTATTTGGCAGGGAACTGATGGCAGTCAACTCGGTACGAGTCCAAGTCCCAGTTCTTTAACAAAGCATTGAATCCCAACTGATTTGCCTGAGAACAAAATTCATCAGGTGAAAGTTCATATTCAATAACAAATACCGGTTTGCCTGCCTCTACAAACGGTGATAACAAGCTGCACTCTTGATATAAGAAACACTCTTCATTAATGATCCAATCGAAATAAGGCTCTAGCTCAGCAGCTTGATTGAGATCGTTTTTCAAACCAATGGACAATCCTCGGCTGTGGGCAGCTCGGGAGATAAATTTATTAAATTTGAGCTGATCACTGGCATTTATTGGGAAACCAGTTTCATTTTCGTACCCATCGAGATTATCCGGGTCAACGCCATCACAGCCTTTTTTCACTGCAAGATCAAACCGCCCTTCCAGAATCGGCTGAAGCAAATCAAGGCGACGGACATCAAGCCATTTTTCACCCGGCCAGCCTTCTAGGTTATTGCCTAAGATTTCGGATGGAAAATCAGGGGCATCAGGACGCCAATCCTCAAAAGAGCCGGCGCTGAAGTAACACTGCACAAATACACCGTTTTGATGCAAATCATCAATCACAGTTAATGAAGTATCAAACAAATCCAGATTATATATCTCAACGTCTAAATCCGGATCGATTTCTCCAGAATACTGAATTTGCCAGGAAATCATTTGGGGCAAACTGGAAATCGATAGATCAGCAGTTTCTTTTGATCTTTCTAACAGGGAGCAAGCCGTTAGGCACAACAGGCTTAAAATTAATATTAATTTGTATAAACCGAGACGGCAATTCATTCAAATTTTCCCTGGTCTTCCTGTTTTCCTGACATTTACCCATTATAAACCAGACCAGATGTCAGCAGACCTCCGGGATAAAAACACCGGGGGTCTTGCCTTTAAATTCTTGGCTTCCCCCGTGCATTAACGCCCTTACTCTTTCAGCCGCAATGAGGCACCCGCGATATCCCATATCTCAAATGAGATGGATGTGGACTGTTTCAGTTAAAAGTTCCTGACCCAGGGCCGTATGACCAGTGCCTTCACCTCATCCGCCCTCTTTAGATGGAGCTGAACTGCCGGTTCGCCCAACTCCAAGAACGGACCGGCAGCAGGACAAGCCTGTTCAAATCAGCGTTCCTCTGGTAAACTGATGAAGTTATACCTTAGAAATCCGGCCGAGATCGGTCGGTTTTTTTTATGCACTGAGAAGAAAATGATGAAAACTACACGCACAGACTTACGCAATCTGGCAATTATCGCCCATGTCGACCACGGCAAAACCACCCTGGTTGATGGGCTCTTACAACAAGCCCACGTCTTTCACGAGAATAAAAAAATCAGGGAACGGGTGCTGGACTCCAATGACCTGGAACGCGAAAAGGGTATCACCATTCTTTCTAAAAACACAGCTATTGAGATCACGGACCCTGAAACCAACCAGGTTATAAAAATCAACATCGTCGATACTCCCGGGCATGCAGATTTTGGTGGAGAAGTGGAACGTGTGCTGAATATGGTTGATGGGGTCTTATTACTGGTCGATGCCGCCGAAGGTCCCCGTCCACAGACACGTTTTGTACTCCAAAAAGCCCTGGAACTCGGCCACAAAGTGATCGTAGTTATTAATAAGGTTGACCGCAAACTTGCGGACACCTCCCAGGTCTTAAATGACACCTTTGATCTGTTCATCGAACTGGGGGCCAGCGAGGAACAGGCAAACTTCCCCGTGGTATATGCCATCGCTACCCAGCATCGTGCAGGGCACACGCCAGAGGTAGGACCAGATCTACAGCCCCTCTTCGAGACAATCCTTAAATCCATCCCCTCACCGGTAGTGGAGATCGATCATCCTCTTCAGCTGCTGGTCACCTCCCTGGAATATGATAATTTTCGAGGACCGACCGCCATCGGACGGATTTTTGCCGGTGAGATCAAGGTCGGACAGCAGGTGGTACATCTGACTTCAGATTCTGAAATCATTCCCGGAGTAATCAGCTACTTATATGATTATCACGGACTCGACCGCAGGGAAGTGGATCAGGCCCGGGCGGGTGAGATTGTCGCTGTCGCCGGACTGGAAGGGATCACCATTGGCGATACGATCAGTGATCCCCAAAACCCTATCCCTCTGCCCAGAATAAAAGTAGAAGCCCCCACGGTCCGAATGTCCTTCGGTGTCAACACATCTCCATTCTTTGGCAAAGAAGGGACCTGGAAAACTTCTCGTAAACTGCGTGAACGTCTATTCCGCGAGACAAAGAGTAATTTAGCCCTGCGGGTGGAAGAAACAATGAACGCGGATACACTGCTGGTTTCCGGACGGGGAGAGCTGCACCTGGCCATCCTGATCGAGACCATGCGCCGCGAGGGCTATGAATTCCACGTTTCACGCCCTGAAGTGATACTGAAAACCTCCTCCTCTGGAGGGATCCTGGAACCATTTGAAGAGGTCCGGATCGAAATTCACCCTGACGATATTGGTGCGGTTATGGAGTCGCTCAATAACCGGCAGGGGGAATTAAAGGAGATGCGGGAGTTAAACACAGGTTCTGTGCTGCTTACTTTCCTGGCTCCCACCCGGGGTATCCTCGGTTTTCGCCACCACTTCCTGACCATGACCAAAGGCACTGGAGTTCTAAACACATCATTCCACAGCTTTGCCCCCCAGGCAGGGTCGGTAGAGGTACGTTCCCACGGCTCGCTTGTGGCCTGGGAAACAGGGACCGCGACTACCTTTGGTTTAAAAAACGCCGAGGGACGGGGCACGCTCTTCATCGAGCCCGGTATCGAAGTTTATCGGGGAATGGTCGTCGGGGAAAACAAACGCCCGGACGATATTGAGATCAATGTTTGCAAAACCAAACACCTGACTAATATGCGTAATAGTATCCGTGAAATTGATCACCGTTTGGTCACACCCAGAGATATGAGTCTGGATCAGTATATCGAATTCTTAGCGGATGACGAATTCTTAGAAGTCACCCCAAAAAACCTGCGGATACGGAAACGAATCCTGGATCACGGCGCACGCATTCGGGAAGCCAAAAAGGAAGGGGAAAAGATCAACGGCTGATATTCTCCACTTAATAAAGAACCAAAGACCTCCGAGGTCGTTGAGACCTCGGAGGTCTTATTAATTATTCCATTACCAGATCCTGTCCAGATAACCCGCTTCCTTCAAACCAATATAAACCCGACATCTAGATTGTTTCCAATCTTCGGGATGCTGCACCAATCCAGCTGCCGCCTGGTTCTAATGGATGTAGTCTATGATCCTCCATAAATAGGCATTTTGACCAATTTACTTTGCCTGAAATGCGCCTTGAAACAGCCGTCCAGCGCGGCTGTATCATTTGTTGACAGCTTTAGGAAAGGAAACTGACATTTTAGTTACCGCTCTCGAGACCATCAACGAGACCTCGGAGGTCTATTACCGGTTCTATTGGTATTAATTGATGGACTTCCGAACCCAGGTATGCCCGACAGCTTGAGAAATTCCAATCCTCTGGTAATCGAACCAACCCGGCTTCTACCGGATTGAGGTGAATATAGCCGGCAAGCTGCCATAAATAAGCGGTACTCTCAATATGTTTGGCTTGGAATGCACCCTGAAACAAGGGCCCCACACGGTTGTACCGATGATTGACGGCTTTTGTATATGAAACCGACAACTTCATCATCGCTTTTGAGACCTCGGAGGTCGTTACGACCTCCGAGGTCTCTTTTACCACTACCAACAAATGGTAATGGTTTGGCATCAGGCAATACGCCCCGATGTTTGCCACCGGCACTAAATATCTTTGAATATTCCATAGAAAGTGAGCATAATTATCATCATCAAAGTAGATCAACTCGCGGTTTACACCCCGATTGTAAAAATGGTAATACTCACCTGGACAAAAGGTTAGATATCTTCTCGGCATAATCACCCCCTGGCTATTTGCCAATATTTTTTATTCTGCGGTCGATGCAAATCATATTATAACATTTCCCATTTCTACCTCCAAGGTCTTCGAGACCTCGGAGGTCTATTCCATGTTACACCTTAAGAAATCTAAGGTATTAAGGTTCCTTCGTTGCAGCGACTTCCCGCACATGATAGAATAAAAAGACAGCAGCATTTTATTTTACAGGAAGCACTAATTATGTCCAACATGATAGAAGTGGTCATCGACAGCATCCGGGTCAGCTTGATGTCCCAGCAGCGAGTGGTCATCCTGCGCGAGCTGAATTCCGACCGCTACTTGCCGATTATGGTCGGCATCTACGAGGCGGAACATCTCACCCTGGCTCTCCAGGAAGTGGAAGTTTCCCGACCGCTAACTTATGACCTCTTTGTCAATATTCTAGAATCACTCGACGCGCAGGTTATCCATGTGGAAGTTGTTTCCCTGAAAGATGAGACCTATTTCGGCAATATCGCTGTCAGCATTAACGGCACCTTGCACAACATTGACTCCCGACCTTCAGATGCCATGAATCTGGCCGCGCGGCTGCATGTGCCGATTTTTGTCGCCGAATCCGTGTTGGAGGAAGCTGGATTATTCCCCGAAGAAGACCTCTCCGAATCTGATCCTGATGAAGAATTGGAGACAGAGCGGCTCTCAGTGTTTGAAAACTATCTAGACAATATTGCCCCTGAAAAGCCTGATCCCGACCAGGATGAAGAGGAAAATCCGGACGACGATTAATACTTCATCTTCTCCCCCAGTTTATCAGGCAGAAGAGATTATCATTTTTTACCGGTTTTCTCGGTGTACGATACAACAAACCTAAATTAATATAAGAATCACCCACCATGACTGAAGCTGTCCAATTTGAAGCCGCTCCTGAATCCTCCGGACCCCAGATGGTTCCCCACAGCCGCGAAGCAGAAGAAGCGGTCATTGGAGCTGTGCTCATAAATCCCGAAGCCTATTACGACGTCGCCCAATTCCTGCATTCGGATGATTTTTATATTCACCGCAACCAGTGGATCTGGCAAGCCTTTATCGCCCTGCATGACCGCAACGAAGCGATTGACTTTGTTACCGTCACCGAAGAACTGGATCAGATGGGGCACCTGGCAGATATCGGTGGAGCGGCTTATATTACCAAGTTAATCAATAACGTCCCCTCCTCCCTGCATGCTGAAGCTTACGGACGACGGGTGGAGGAAACCGCCATCCGCCGCCGGATGCTTTCCGCAGCAAACCAGATCGCCAAACTGGCATACGAGGAAAACCTCAGCCTGGACACGGTAATGGATCATTCGGAGAAGGCGGTTTTTAACGTCAGCGAGCGCCGATTAACCCGCGATCTCCAGCCCATCCGCGCTGTCTTGAGTGATTATTTTGACCGCATCGAAGAGCTCTCCCAGCGTGATGATGCCCTGGTTGGTGTACCAACCGGCTTTTTTGACATCGATAAAATGCTGGGCGGCCTGCAGCCTTCCGACTTGTTGATTATCGCCGGTCGGCCCGGGATGGGGAAAACTGGTTTTTTGCTTTCCGCGGTGAAAAATGCCGCCCTGATCCATAAAAAACATGTCGCGGTGTTTTCCCTTGAAATGTCCAACGAACAGCTGGTACAGCGCCTGATCGCCCAGGAAACCGGGATCAACTCCACCAGGCTGCGCACCGGTAAGTTGAATCCCAACGAATGGCTGCTGTTTACGCAAGCTATTGAAGTTTTGACAGATACTCATATTTTCCTGGATGACACCCCGGCCCTCACTCCTCTGCAGCTGCGGACAAAATGCCGCCGGCTGCACCTGGAATACAAACTGGACCTGATCGTTATAGATTACCTGCAGCTGATGGGTGGGGATGTCCGCTCTAATAACCGCGTCCAGGAAGTTTCCGAGATTTCCCGCAATATGAAAATTTTAGCCCGGGAGTTGAACGTACCGGTGCTTGCCGCCGCCCAGCTATCCCGGGCCGTTGAGCAGCGTTCAGATAAACGTCCGGTTCTGTCTGACCTGCGAGAATCCGGCAGCCTGGAACAGGATGCTGACATCGTCATGTTCATTTACCGACCCGAGGTCTACGAGGAAGACTCAACTCACCAAAATCTAGCTGAGATAATCATCGCCAAACACCGTAATGGACCCACAGGTGAAGTTCAGTTGATCTTCCGCAAGGATCTGGCTAAATTTGAAAACGCTGCCACTCGAAATATTGACCTCTCACAGGTGACCTGATGGGATTTGACGGCTTTCCCCTTGGAAAAATAAATACCACCCGAATTCCGACCTTGTTCTTTAAAGAACTGCTGCCGCAGATCGATGACCTGGACGAACTGAAGGTCACCCTTTATGCACTGTGGCAGATCACCCGACTCGAAGGGGAAGTCAGATATTTGAAGGAAGAAGACTTTATCGGGGATCCGATCTTTATGGAAGGCATGGGCGCCACATCCGCCGCCCAGCAGCGCGCAGTCCGCGCGGGGCTGGAGCGGGCGGTGAACCGCGGCACCCTGCTGAAAACAACAGTTCCTGATAAAAACGATCAGCTGGAAATATATTTTTTCAACTCCCCCAGAGGGCAGGCCGCGGTAAAATCCGTCGCAGACGGATCGTGGCGCCCCTCCGATGGAAGCGGTCCCTCCCCAACATTAAGTGTGGAGCAGCCGAATATTTTTCAGCTCTATGAGGAAAATATCGGACCCTTAACCCCATTGATTGCGGATACGCTCCGGGAAGCGGAAAAATCTTACCCCGAAGGCTGGATTCGGCAGGCCTTGGAAATCGCAGTCCAGAACAATGTCCGGAAATGGAATTATGTAGAAGCCATCTTACGCAGTTGGCAGGACGGTGGAAGAGATGAGCGACAAGATAGAAGACATACTAAAAAAGGCCGCCGGGCGTATCTCGAAGATGAGTTCGCAGGATTCATCGAAGATTGATCCAGGCGCGGCTTCCTACGCCGGAGATCCCGAATGTAAGATCTGCGGTGGTGTTGGCTACCTCCGGCGTGATTTGCCTGTTGGTCATCCTGATTTCGGCCGGATTCATATTTGCAACTGCCGGGCAGGTCAGTTAAAACAACAAGTCCGGAACGATCTTTACAAGATGAGCAATCTTGAAGAGCTCACCCATCTGACCTTTGAAAACTTTGAACCCCGGGGACAGATTGGGATGGGTCCTGCCCAGGCAGATTCCCTGGAGCGGGCTTTTAACCATGCCCGCCAGTTCGCCGGAAAACTGGAGGGCTGGCTTGTTCTGCAGGGACATTACGGATGCGGAAAAACCCACCTGGCAGCCGCTGTCGCTAACTTCGTAGTCGACATTGGGGTCCCCACTCTGTTTTTGACTGTGCCCGATCTATTGGACAGTCTGCGGTTTTCCTATAATAATCCCGAATCCAGTTTTGAAGAGCGCTTTGAGGATATCCGGTGCTCCCCTCTCTTGATCATGGATGACTTCGGGACCGAAAATGCCACCCCTTGGGCACAGGAAAAATTGTTCCAGATTCTCAATTACCGCTATATCAACAATCTTCCTTTATTGATCACCACCAACCTGTCTCTGAACCAGCTGGAAGGCCGCATCCGCTCCCGGCTGCAAGATCCAGAGCTGGTCACCCGGGTAAATATCCTGGCTCCGGATTACCGCCGACCAATGGATGATACCGGGCACTCTGAATTATCATCCCTGGCTATGCTCAGCGAACGCACCTTTGGAAATTTCAGTCTCAGGGAGAATGAAAACCTGGAGAAAGAAGAGCGGAAAAAATTAGAGAGCGCTTTTAAGGCAGCCCAGAAATTTGCTGAAAATCCGCAAGGCTGGTTAGTGCTGCAAGGAGATTATGCCAGCGGGAAAACACACCTAGCCGCAGCCATTGCCAACTATCGTACCGGAGAAGGTATTCCCCCGCTCTTTATCATGGTCCCTGATCTACTGGATCATCTTCGGGCGACCTTCAGCCCGGAGAGCACTGTCAGCTATGACCGCCGCTTTGATGAAGTGAAAACCACTCCCCTTTTGGTGCTGGATGACCTGGGCACTCAATCAATGACCCCGTGGGTTAAGGAAAAGCTCTATCAGCTCTTTAATTACCGCTATAATGGTGAGCTGGCCACAGTGATCACCACAGCAGATACCCTCAGTGAAATAGATCCTCGGATCCGGAGCCGGATGCTTGACCGCCGCATCTGCCGAATATATGCCATTACTGCGCCACCCTACCGAGGTGGAGGACGGTGAATGACTTTTAATAATCAGTAAGTAGTTATTATGTGGCCTGTGCCGTCCTGAGTACCTTAGGCGGACACTGAGCCCTTCGATAAACTCAGGGTAAACTCCGTCGAGGTGTAAGTCAAAGGGCCTGTCCTGAGCCTGACGAAGGGGGTATCGAAGAGTAATTACTATCCATTAAGCTTTGTAGAAAGTAAGTTGCGGAACCGAGTTTCCCTCGCCGCATCACCAAGTCTCCTAATCTCCCAGTCCCCAAGTGATTAATTTCCCCACCTGCCGAGTACATCTTTAAGAATTCTTCATTTATACGAACACACCAATGATGCCTTTTGAGATGTATTACAATCAGAATATAACTGTCTGAATAGGGAGTCCCGCCATGAGTGGAATGCCAGAAATGAAACTATCACAAATCTCATATACCCGGGTAGATCGATCAGAAATCGAAGCGGAAAAATATTATTCCCGCTTGAGTTCTATTTATGGTTTTCTAGCTGCCAGTGAAAAGAAATTTATCAACCGTGGTTTGTCCTTATTGGATCCCTCAGCGGGTGAATCCATCCTGGAGATTGGCTTTGGCACTGGCCACGCACAGTTAATTATTGCTCGGGCTGTCCAGGGAGGGCTGAGCGCTGGCCTGGACCTGTCTGAAGGCATGAGCCGGATAGCCCAAAACAATGCAATAAAAGCCGGTTTTTCAGACCGGATCAGCTTAGTCCGCAGTAACACCCTGCCAATACCTTTTCGCGAGGGGATTTTTGATGGAGTTTTTTCGAGTTTTACCTTGGAACTCTTTGACTCACCCCAGATACCTCTCGTGCTTAAGGAATGCCAGCGGGTACTAAAACCGGGCGGCAGGTTGGTGGTAGTTTCGCTTTCAAAAGACCAACCCCTGCCATGGATAGGCAAGATGTACGAGTCGCTGCATACCCGTTATCCCAGGCTGCTTGACTGCCGTCCGATCCCTGTCCGATCGCTGATTTCTGATGCAGGATATGAGGTCATGCAAACTCAGGAATCTAGCATGTGGGGACTTCCGGTAAGCATTCTCTTAGCTGTCCATTAATAAAAACAAAAACTTCTCTTTAGAAATTATCAGAGAAGTTTTGTCTAATTTGTGCCCCCACGGAGATTCGAACTCCGGTCTTGACCTTGAAAGGGTCATGTCCTGGTCCCCTAGACGATGGGGGCTTGTTCTTGTTTCTTAAGATACCTTTACGAACGGCAAAAATTTTACCATTCCCTCTAGGTCAGGTCAACCCTAAATGATATCCGATCCCTGTGTTGCCCGCCTTATATGTCCCCGTTTTTTCGCAGACTGTGGGTAAAGGTTGCGATATGCTTACGATTGACCAACAATGCCGGGGTTTTTATTTCCAGCTCAGGATAAACAATTGACCGCACTGTTCCTTCAAAAATTGGCAGATATTCCCAGGTCCCCCCAGACATCAACGCTTTGAAATAAAACCTTCCCGGCCATTCCAGCGTACCTTCAATCTCATAAATGGAATCTGTAATGGCAATATTGAAGTAATTTACTTTTTCATAACCCGGGCGGGTAATTCCTTTTGGTCCAATATCTTGACGACGTTTTAAACTGGCGATGTAAATTTGATCCTTCACCAGGCGGATATCCGCCAGTTTCTGCACCAAAAAATCAGGGTCATGAATGCGTCCTAAACTGGCATCCATGATTGTCATGTACGAACTGGTTGGATCAGTGAGCAATCCATTCAACCCGGAATTGCTGACCTTTACAGAACCGGAAATCCTGTAGCTTGCCATCAACACATGGACGGGAATGATGCGTTTTGTTAGTGCCCGCTGTGTCATACCTTAACTCCCGGATAATACCTACTCCTCCATCTCCTGAAGGAGATTAACTTATTCTGGCAAATACAGACACAAAATCAACACCATCCTGCCAGGATCTGGTGTTTTTCAATACCTGATACCTACTTGTATGATAACAGAAACGTCCTGAAATGAGGTGTTTCCCACTTTCTATTTATTTTTTTCTTTACTGTTTATCTAAACCGGATCCGTATCTCAGGAACCGGAAGTGGTTTTGTGTAATGTACCCGTTTAATCTGATGCCATGACAGGATTTGTCCCATTAATCAGCCCCCATGAAGATGGAGGCCAGTAGACCATCAAAGCTTCCCCAATTACGTTGTTCAGGGGAACCATTCCCCAGGTATGCGAATCGGAGGAATTATTCCTGTTATCGCCTAATACAAACAAGGTGTTTTCAGGAACATCCCACTCTCCCTCATACTGTGGTTCCATAGTGAGATACGGCTCCGACAGCATGATGTCGTTTACATAAACAATCCCGTCTTCGATCAGGATGTGTTCCCCCGGCAAACCAATCACCCGTTTGATATATTCCTGGGTGATGTTCCGTGGAAAATCAAAGACAACCACATCTCCACGTTCTGGTTCTCCGAATCGGTAATTAATTTTACTGACAATCACAAATTCGCCGTGATGCAGGTTGGGTTCCATGCTCGAACCGTCAATTTTTATCCTGGCTGATACGGCATTGATTAGGAAAAACAGAACCACTGAAAGCAGCAAGGTCTCCAGGATGTCAAATAAAACACCTAGCAATTTGGGTTTTTCAGTTATATTTTCTTCGCTCTCAGCGGAGAGAGGGTCAAATTCAATAGTCATTTTCTTAATTTCACTTTTTATGTGTGTCAGATTATATAATCACTGCCCCGGAAGGGCAAGGGGAAGGAAAGCACTACCGGGATGATTAAATTGCCTTGATTCCCCCAAGATTAACAAATTTTATTGAATTCTGGAACGATATGGGGGTAATCCTATCTACCTCTGAGGATAATTCTAATTGGTGTTCCAATAAATGGCGCCTGCTCACGAATTTGATTTTCTAGGTATCTCAGATAGGTAAAATGGGCTAATTTTGGATTGTTCACATGAAGTAAGAAAATGGGAGGATCATTTCGTACTTGAGATCCATAGTATATTCTCAGGTGTTTGCCCGCTTTTGAGGGTGCCGGATGTTTATCCTGCGCATGCTGAACAATCCGGTTAACTTGAGAAGTTGACAGCCTGACCAGTCTTTCCTCATGGACCTGTAAAGCCAATGGCAAAACCTTATCAACACGTTTGCCTGATAATGCTGAAATGAACAGGATCGGTACATAATCCATAAAATTTAATTCGTAGCGAACAAATTCCGTAAATTCAGCCATGGTATGGGTGTCTTTTTCGATTAAATCCCACTTATTAATAATTACAACAACACTTTTCCACTCATCCAGGATATATCCTGCGATGTGTGTATCCTGGGATTTAATCCCTTCGTAGGCATCTACCACCAGCAGCGCCACATCAGACCGTTCAATTGTCTTCATGGCTCTCAACACGCTGAATTTTTCAACTCCGGGATCAATGCTCCCGCGTTTGCGAATACCCGCAGTATCGATGATCGTGATTGGCACCTCATTATAGATCAGTCGGGTATCAATTGAATCCCGGGTAGTTCCGGGAATGGGGCTCACGATTACCCGATCTTCACCTAATATTTTATTCAATAAACTTGATTTTCCCACATTGGGTTTCCCCACAATGGCGATCTTTACAGATGTATCCTCTTCTTCTTCGCCCCCCTCCGGAAGCAGGGCAACCAATTCATCCAGCATATCCCCGGTTCCGGATCCATGAATGGCAGAGATAATGTGCATTGATTTAAAACCCAGTTCATAGAATTGAACTGCGTTTTGCCGGATTTTTTCACTTTCACACTTGTTGACCACCAGCAGGATGGGGGGGAATAGTTCTCCATCCTTCATCTTTTGGGCTTTTCTTAAGGAGTTGGTTATTTCCCGATCCGCCGGTGTTACACCGGATTGTCCATCCACAGTGAACAGAATTGCGTCAGCTTCCCGAATCGCCATTTCCGCCTGTGTCCGGATTTGGTCAATGAATTGGTGTGAACCAATGGATAAGGGTTCTTGATTCTTCCCCGGACCTACCTGGGTAGGATCCAATCCCCCGGTATCTATGATATCAAAAATCACCCCTGTCCACTCAACTTCGGTGACCAGACGGTCTCTTGTGGTTCCAGGAATATCATCGACAATAGCCATCCGTCTTTCAACCAGACGATTAAAAAGGGTGCTTTTGCCCACATTTGGGCGACCAACGATGGCAACAACTGGTTTCTGCATAAGCTTTCAGATTAAGAATGGGGGTTATTTACGAGTCAGTCGTGCTGGTTGAACCTTCTTCGATCACAATTTCAACCGTCGTCGGGGAAATATCCTCCCAGATCACATCCTCGGGAAGTATTTCAACCGTCGGTATCACGGTATGAACGCCAATTTCAAGATTTGTCAAATCAACAACCACTCTGATATCACGCAAGGTAAGATTATCCAAGATCGGAACCGGACCCATGATCCGGACACTAACCTGCTTTGGGGAGACTCCCGCCGATAAACCGGGCAAGAGACCGATCATCTCAATCTCCCGAGAGATGGCCATAGTGGTTTCCAGCGCGGTGACATTTACTTGTACAAGGACTGTTGGATCTCCTACTACAGTAACACCATTCGGCAAATCCAGCTCCAGAATGGTTTCCAGATATCCGTCGACCCCCGTTAAATCAAGTGGTTTGGTATTTACATAACCGGGAAGTTGATCTACCAACTGTGGGTTTTCTGAAAAAACCATCACTGTCGGTGGCGCTGGGGTGATGCTGGTAAACCGGTACCCGGGTTCGACGAAGCCCTCTGTGGTCACATTAACCGCCACATTTCTGTATCCACCTTGGAGGCTGACAACCTGGTTCACCTGGACAATATCCGGGGTCAATGTGATGGCGTCCACCAGGTCACCATTTTCGTCATGCGCCTGGAGGGTTAATTCTTTTGAAATTGTTCCACTTGCGTTTGAAATATCCAATATCCCAACCACAGCCGCAACCGCGTCCACTTTCTTTTCCAGTCCCGTGACAGTAGCCAAAACCTCGTCCCACTCCAGTCCGCTTGTTTTGTATCCAATGGCAGGTTCGCCTTCCACCTGGATGGAGATTTGAAGTGTTTTTGAGATTAAGTTGCTGATTTTTAACTTGAGCTGTTTAGGATTTTGTTCCAGGATCCTGATCGGTTTGAGATAATCTGGAATCCTCACCAGGACAGGAAATAGGTAGGTCCCTGCCTCAATACCAGTAAGGTTAATATTCGCTGTAAGCGGATTGCCTTCTTCAATCTGCAGAATGATGCTTTCCGGGGCCAGTATTTTCAGTGTAACTGTCTCAGGCAAGAGATCAACAATAGCAATGTCTGTTGTCTGTTGAATCACTTCTAACGGGATAGTTAGTTCTGCTTCAATATTCGGGTTGGTTGACGTAACAGCAGAAGCCCAGATTACGATCGCCAACAAGAGGGACAGGATCAGCGAAGTGAGATTGGTGCCCAACCAGCGTAATAATCTCATTCAGAAATTCCTTGAAATATGGCAATTAATCGAGAAAGGAGGGATTTTGAAGACTGGTCAATTTGGAAATAGTCAATCAGTTTCCCTTGAAGTTCATCCATCGGCACATATTTATCAATTTTCCCGTCATAAGCCAGGGAAACAATCCCCGTCTCTTCCGAGATTACAACCGCGACTGCATCGCTCTCTTCTGCAATACCTAAGGCTGCCCGATGCCTTAATCCCATAGAGCGTTCCGGCGATTGTTCCAGCACTCCGCTGGAGGAGAGAGGAAGCACACAACCAGCAGCAGCAATCACCTCCTCAGAAATAATAATTGCTCCATCATGCAATGGCGTTTTTGGAAAAAAAATCTGGATCAGAGTTTCCGGGTTGACTTTTGCCTCGAGGCGCACACCGGTTTCAATATAGGCCTGGAGGGAGTCTAATCTGGAAAATACTATCAACCCTCCGTATTTCCTTTCAGCGATTCGTCGTGATGCCAGGACAACATTTTGAATGATCCGCTCCATTTCTGAGGAAAAATTATCCTGGGCTAAGATTGACCCCGTCTTTCCTATCCGTTCCAATACCCGTCGGATTTCAGGGGCAAAGATTACCGGGATAGCCAGTAGCAGCGTTGGCAGTGTACTTGTGATCAACCAGGAAAACGCAGGCAGTACCCGGAGACTGGAGAGCAAGCTGATGACAACAATTAAGAATAATACACCCCGCATCAAAACTAGCGCTTTGGTATCCCTCAGCATGTAAAGTAATAAGAACACTACTGCAGCTACCAGGAGGATATCAACAACGCTGAGCCAGTTTGCCCGCTTGAATATAAACAGCAAATAATTCCAAAGATTTATGATCACTATGTTGTACCTGAAGTAAAATTGTGGTTACTGCATAGGACGCAATATCCGGTCCTTTCTGAGCTGTTTAAACAGCAGGACGGTTCCGGGGGGCATGGATTCCATCACTGCATTTTGCCAGGCTTTCACCTGGAGATCTTTTACTGTCCGAGCCTGGTACCCCAGGTTGCTCCACAGATTCTCATGTTGAGCCAGGGAGGGAGGTAGAAAAAGCAGCGCTGCCTCGCTCTGAAGTTCTTTAGAAGATTCTTCCACATAATTCATAAGCGCTTCTAAACCTTTCTGGATAGCCAGACCCTCATTCAATATGACATCATCTACCCGGGTAATCAGGTTTTCTACCTGCCAACCCAGCAGTCCAATAATCTCCTCATCTGAAAGCAGCAGCATATATGCCTTTTCTCCGAATGCTGCCATGATGTCATCCTTGGTCATTTTCTTTTTAGTACGACTTTTCTGACTCATATAGTTTGCAATCTGCTCAGCGGATTCAGGAGTTGCCCTGCGGACATCCAGCTTGCCGTATGATTTACTGGGAAGCGGTTTAAAGTCCGGTTCTTCCTGTGTTATGATCTGCCACGCTTCATAAACCTGCTTCCAGGTCTTTTCAAATGAACCGTCGTTTTCAATTACCACATCTGCCTTGGTAAGTATTGCGGTAGCTGGCAGTTGGGCATTGATTCTATCTTCCGCTTCTCGTTTGGTCAGACTCCGTTTATCCATCAGACGCTCGAGCTGCAAATCGGTGGACGCCATTGTGACCCAAACCTGATCACATAGATTGTGCATTTCCGATTCCAACAGTTTGATCGCTTCAATCACTATCACCCGGTGGGAAGATTTTTTTACCAGGACATCCAGCGCCTGCCTGACTAAGGGGTGAATGATTGTTTCCAGGTGAAGCATCGCGTCTGGATTATTAAACACCACTTCACCAAGTTTGGCACGATCGATTTCTTCATTTGCCCCCAAAATCCATCGTCCGAACGTATCAATAACGGGTTGATAACCAGGAGAAGATTTCATAATGGCACGGTGCGACAGCACATCTGCATCAATTCCATACGCACCCAAATGCTCGAGCATCTTCCGCACGACACTCTTCCCGGTGGCAATATTACCCGTTAACCCGATGGCATATTTTCCTCGCCAGGCACTCATAATCCCTCCTGACCGATTTGGATCATCGCTCTCAGTCATTCTACATTGTAGTTTGGTATTGAAAGAATGTCAATTAATTCATGACAATACGAGTGATTTTTTATTGTCCCAGGGTAATTTTCAGGATGTGTAGTAATTTCTCCCTGTCCCTTCCCTTGATCGGGGAGAAATTATTGCGCATGTTTGGCACAGCTTTGATTCAACGCGGCTTACTTCTTTTTATTAATACCTATACCGGGGCGGTCTGGCAATAGAATTTGTGCTTTATCGTAGGTAATTCCCTCAAATGGATCATTAGAAATTAGCAGGGGCGCATCAAGATCTATCCAGTCTGCCAAAGCAGTCAAGTGCGCCATGGCTGTAACACCCAGCGAGGTCTCCGCCATACAGCCAAGCATTATTTTTAATCCCAGTTCTTTTCCCCGCCTCAGTATTTGCAGCGTAGGTGCCAGGCCACCAAGCTTCATCAATTTTAAGTTAATTCCCTGAACACCGGCTTTTGCAAGCGCATCAATATCTTCTATGGATTGAACTGACTCGTCGGCGACAATCGGGATATCAGTATGCTTCTGAACATAGCCTAAACCTTCGATATCCGAGCCGGGCACAGGTTGTTCTATCATCTCTACCTGATAGGGAGCTAAAGCTGCTACGAGCTTTACTGCTTCGCCTGGAGACCAACCAGCATTCGCATCTACATATAATTTCACATCAGGACGGGCATTCCGTACTGCGGCAACACGGCCGATATCATCATCGCTGCCCAATTTCAGTTTGATAATGGGATATTGAGGATGATCGGCTGCCATTTGTGCCATCTCCTCCAAAGAAGAAATGCTGATAGTAAAGGCAGTGGGAACAGGCACAGGTTTCGGCAAACCCAATAATTGATATAAAGGTAAATTAAGTTTCTTCCCGATCCTGTCATGAAGGGCCAGATCAAGGGCCGCTCTGGCAGGTGCGGGACCACCTTGCCCGATCCAGGATGTGATCTCAGACGGATCATCGGGGAAAGGAATCTCCCGCTGAGAAGCAGTATCCCAGAATGATTTCATATCATCATCTTTAACGTTATAGTAAGGTGGAATGGTCCCTTCCCCCCATCCCTCATCATCTGCCAATCGAATCCAATAAGCCCGTCGGGTTGTACTCACACCGGTCGACAGTCGAAATGGATTATGAAATTTTAGTGTAATAGCTTCCCAGGAAAGCCGAGGTGTACTTATCATGATTCTTCTCCATAGTAACTTATCTCAAATATTCGGTTTTAGGGGATTGGATATCGTTCGTTAAAAATCAGGTGCCGGGATAATATAAAACCTCCCACATATTCACCAGGGAGGCTTTATCGACACACTGGGGCAAACTTAATTATGATTGAAGTTTCCGTGCAAAATGACAGGCAACCCAATGTTTATCATTTTCTTCCCGATACTCCGGCTCATCTGTAAAACAGATTTCTTTGGCGACAGGACACCTGGTATTGAAATTACATCCTACTGGAGGGTTGGATGGACTTGGGATGTCTCCATCCAGAATAATCCGTTCCTTCTTTTCTGCGAAGTCTGGATCAGGAACTGGTACTGCAGACATTAAAGCCTGGGTGTAAGGATGCAGGGAGTTTATGAATATCTCATCCCGGTCTGCTAATTCCACAATTTTTCCCAGATACATCACTGCCATCCGGTCGCTGATGTGCCGAACCATACTCAAATCATGAGCAATAAAGAGATAGGTCAAACCAAGTCTTTTTTGAAGTTCTTCCAGTAAATTGACAACCTGGGCCTGAATCGAAACATCCAGAGAAGATATGGGCTCGTCACAGACCACAAACTCCGGATTCAAAGCCAGGGCTCGGGCGATCCCTATCCGCTGCCGCTGTCCGCCGGAAAATTCATGGGGGTACCGGTTTACAAAGTCCGGATTTAATCCCACCATATCCAGCAGTTCCTGGACACGGTCTTGTTTGGTTTTTCTTTTTTGTTTTGTGTGGACATCCAGAGGAGCTCCCACGATAGACCCAACCGTCATTCTAGGATTTAATGATGCATAAGGATCCTGAAAGATCATCTGCATTTTTCGTCGGGTATGCCGTAGTTCTCTTTCTCCCAGGGAATTCAGATCAACTCCATCAAATATGATCTCCCCAGCTGTCGGTTTGTATAAATGCAGCATTGTCCTGCCAACCGTCGTCTTTCCACATCCGGTTTCACCAACAAGCCCCAGCGTCTCCCGTTCATATATATCAAAGCTCACACCATCAACCGCTTTCACATAATTAGTGCTGCTAAAGAAAAAGCCGCTGGAACCCGGGAAATATTTTTTCAGATTTCGGACTTCGACAAGAGTTTTTTTGTCTGCGCTCATTTTGTACCTATCCCTGCTATCTCTTCCCAACGCCAACAGGCAACAGAATGATCCTGTCCGTCGATTTCCACTAACGTTGGTCTCTCATTTATACAATGCTCAATGCGGTATCCGCATCGGGCAGCGAAAGGGCATCCTTCGGGCAGCGCCACAAGGTCTGGCGGTAGACCTGGAATTGAGACTAACTCAGTGCCCGGGGGGTCATCCAGCCGGGGTAGAGACCCAAGTAATCCAATCGTATAAGGATGGCGGGTTTGTTTGTAGATATTCCGTATTTTTCCGGTCTCAATAATCGAACCAGCATACATTACATTGATGGTATGGGCCAGTTCTGCCATCAGACCGAGGTCATGGGTAATCCACATGATCGTCATACCCAGCTCATCCTGCAGCTTCTTCACCAAGTCGACAATTTGGGCCTGTATGGTGACATCTAAGGCTGTCGTTGGCTCATCCGCAATGAGTAATTTGGGTTCACAGGATAAACCCATGGCAATCATCGCCCGCTGGCGCATACCGCCTGAAAATTGATGAGGATAATCATCCAACCGTTGTTTTGCGCCCGGAATTCTAACCAGATCCAGCAATTCTCTCGCCCGATCTTTAGCTTCGCCCTTTGTCATGTCATTATGGAGAAGAAGTGCCTCAACAATTTGAAATCCTACTGTAAAGACCGGATTCAGGGAGGTCATCGGATCCTGAAAGATCATGGCAATATCCCGACCGCGGACTTTTTGCATCTGATCCTCGTTGAGTGTAAGTAGATCCTGGCCATCAAACCAGATTTCACCATTGGTGATTTTTCCGGGCGGATCTGGAATAAGCTGCATTATGGACAAGGCATGAACGCTTTTTCCACAGCCGCTTTCTCCCACAACTCCCAGAATTTCTCCACTGTTCATTGTGTAGGAAACATCGTTAACCGCTTTAACCACCCCATCCTGGGTATAAAACCGGGTTTTAAGATTTTTAATTTCTAGTAATGGATTCATATGTTTATTCCCTACGTGCGCAGTTTGGGATCAAGTGCGTCACGCAGACCATCTCCCAGTAAATTAAAGCCCAGCACACTTAACATGATCGCCAGTCCGGGGAACAAGACTGCCCACCAGGCTCCGCTGGCCAGATATCGGTAGCTGTCACCCAGCATGGCTCCCCACTCCGGTTCAGGTGGTATCGCACCCAGGCCAAGAAAACCAAGTGCGGCAGCGGATAGAATTGCGCTTGCCAGCCCCATTGTGGTCTGAACAATGATTGGAGAAAGGATATTGGGTGTTACATGCCGGAAGATGATCCGGCCGTGTGACTCACCTACAGATTGTGCCGCAAGGATGTATTCTTTGTGAATGACAGCCAACACAACTGAACGGGTAAGCCGCGCATAAATAGGGATACCCACAACGCCAATCGCTATCATCCCTTTTCCGAGACCTGGTCCCAAAAATGCCACAATCGCGATCGCAAGCAGGTAACCCGGGAATGAAAGCACTATGTCCATCAATCGCATCATTACATTCGAGAAGAATTTTCCATCTAATGGGCGAGACAAGAATACCCCGGATAATAATCCCCACAGCCCACAAATTACTGCCACAGTTGGACTGATAAAAAGCCCGGGGACAGCACTGAATAATGCTCCCAGGACACCAAAGGTAATCATCCGCAGGAATTTTCCCTTGAATAAATCCTGATAATATCCGGCAACTAAACCCAATCCGGCATACAAGATCAGTTGAAAATACTGGTTCGCGATCCAAGCGGAAAGAGACCCCATTAGAAGACCCGCTGTACCAAACAGCACCAGGCGTTCTATCGTTGTCATTGTGACAGTTTCATAGAAGCCGGACAGCAGGCCTATCGTACCTCCAAAGAACAATGATATGCTCACCGCGACAATACCAACCCGCAAAGAATTCCAACCGCCATGAACCACTCTGCGGAAGATATCCCGTCCAAGTTTATCTGTTCCAAAGGGATGCACCGAGGGAATTTCATCCGTTGGGATAAAAATAGGAGCTTTTAGTTTAAGCGAATAATCAAGGTCCTTTTTCGGTTCATATTTCCAAAAATAATGTGAAAAGGTTGCCGAGGAAACAAAAAGGACCACGATAAACATGCCAAGTCGGGCTGTATTGCTAGAAAGTAATCGTTTCCAGGCATCGCCCCACAAGGAACGATGTTCCCGGACAGCAAAATCAGTAACGGTGATTTCTTCAGGAGTGATCTTAACCATAAAGCATCCTCATTTATACCGAATGCGCGGATCCAGGAGCGCATATAAAATATCCACAAGAAAATTAACACCAATAAAAACGATTGCAATTAAAAGGGTTCCGCCCTGCACAATTGGATAATCACGGCCAAGAATTGCGTCATAAATCCACCGTCCAATACCCGGCCAGGAAAAGATCGTCTCGGTTAATACAGCGCCAGCCAACAAGCTGCCGGCCTGCAAGCCAACAATTGTCACTACAGGCAATGCTGCATTCTTGAGCGCATGCCGGAAAAGAACCAGTCGTCCTCCTAAACCTTTGGCTTTAGCTGTCCGGATGTAATCTTCTTGTAATACGTCCAGCATGCTGGAACGGGTCATGCGGGCGATAATTCCCATCGGAATCGTAGCCAAGGCGGCCGCAGGCATGATAATATGTCTTAACGCATCTATAAATCCTTCCATGTTTCCAGTAATTAAACTGTCAATAAGGTACAGGTTAGTTATCGATTCAATCTCAATTCCTATGCTCAAACGCGAGCCTGCAGGAAGCCACTGTAAAATCACCGCAAAAAGCATGATTTCCATTATCCCCAACCAGAAGATCGGCATGGAGACACCAATTAATGATCCAACCATGCTGATACTGTCGATCACTGTATTCCTCCTGGAAGCAGACACAATACCAACCGGGATTCCTATAATGACTGCAATGATCATGGATAATAACGAAAGCTCCACCGTAGCTGGAAAACGCAGTTTAAGTGTTTCCATCACCGGGATGCGTCGATGAATGGAATTCCCTAAATCAAAACGGCTGAGGCGCTCCATATAGCGCATATACTGGCTGTCGAAAAATCCCTGAAGATCACCATCAACAAGGGCTTCCCGATCCAGGAAAAGTGGACGATTAAGACCAAACTGCTCCCTGATCCGTTCGATACTTTCGTCGGTAGCATGTTCCCCCAGCATGGCAATTGCCGGATCTCCGGGTATCAGCCGCTGAAACATAAAAATCACGAATGTTACACCGATCAGTGTCGGGAGGACTGAGAGTATTCGTCGAAATATAAATCGAATCAAAGGTTTCCTCCTGTTTCTTCTCACAGAAAGGAGGGGCGGTTAACGCCCCTCCTTTTTTCCATCAGAATGACCTAACCCAACTTATCGGGAATTCAAAGAATCCCTGACAGTTATTACTCAGTTACAAAGGCGGGGTCAATCGTCACTTCACTTAAACCATCCGGGAATCCGGCGTCTGCTAACAACTGCTTGGATAATTCGGGATCATATTCCCAATCCACAATGGTGTCATCGTGACCCCAGATCAGCGGAGGCAGGAAGTTTGTTGCTACTACACCGTAGTCACCAAGGAAGTTATCAACTAATCCCTGGCGGTTGATGGCGTGAGCAAGTGCCTCACGTACTCGGACATCCTGGAATTCCACGATCTTGTAGCTGAAGGCCAGATAGCCGGTATTGAGAGCCGGTCTTGTCAAAACATAAAGATCTTCAGCAGCTTCAGCGGTTGCCAAATCTTCAACCACGGCCTGTTCAAAGCCCTGGATATCGCCGGCCTGTAAGGCCAGGAAGCGAGCGGAGTCGTCCGCAATTACGCGGAACACAATCTCTCCAACTGTGGGCGCGCCGCCCCAGTAGTCGGTATTGGCTTCAATGGTGATGTGGTCACCTTCTACCCATTCCACAAACTTGAAGGGTCCGGTTCCCACGGCGCCATTGGAGGGAAGACCATAGTCTTCACCAGCAGCTTCCATAGCAGCAGGGCTGGAAATCGCGAACATATCCATAGCTATGTTGGCCAGGAAGGGAGCCAGGGGTTCACTCAGTACAAATTTAACAGTGTAATCATCAACTTTTTCAACAACTGTGATCATGCTTACATCATCAAACCCACCAAACATTATTCCATAGTATTCGTACACCTGGCTTTCATAATGCTGGGCATGGGTCGTGAAGCGCTGTCGTTCAAAGTTGAAAACTACTGCATCAGCGTTAAAGTCTGTGCCGTCGTGGAACTTCACGCCCTGTCGTAAAACACAAACCCATTCAGTGCCTGCATCATTGGGGGTGCAGGATTCGGCCAGCGCGGGGATTGGTTTGGTGGAACCGGGCTCGTACTGATAGAGGGGTTCCAGAACCTGTCCGGTAACACGGAAGCTTTCGCTGTCGGTAACAACAGCGGGGTCCAGTTGGACTGAGTCGCCGCCGCGTCCGAAGACAAAGGTGTCAGATCCTTCTACAACAACACCCTCGAAGTAGTCTGCGCCAACGGGCTGCGGCACGTAACCGCTAACTGCGCTGGAGAAAACCAGGGGTGTATTGTTGTGGTCAACCCAAATGCGGACAACATCATCATGCAAAATGTTCTCAACTTGTTTGTACATCGCTTCTCGGGCTGTCTGATCCGGGGTGATTGAAGCCATATAGAGCAAATAGGCAACATCGGTATTGGCATACCAACCCTCACGTTTTTCAGGGCTCTTCACCCAGGCTGCGGGGTCATCCCCAACCTTGTCCTCACCAGCAAATCCGAAGAAGTAGTTTAAGAAATTGTCGGGGTCACCATTGTCACCACCCCAACCAAGCATGTAGAGACCGTCAAGGTTGCCCTCGCGGCGCAAACCCAGGTAAGTGGGCCAGTCGCCAGCCAGCTCAAGCTGAACATCAAATCCGGCATTGGCCAGATCAGCTGCCATAGCCTCAGCAATTTCTTTAGGGCTGGGATAATAGAAGCGGGATACAGGCATGTAGTAAAGGGTCAGAGGTATTTTTGTTGGACCAGCCTCTTCTACTACTTCCTCTTCAGCTTCTTCTGCTTCGGCTTCCTCTTCGACAACAACGACAGCTTTTTCGGTCGGTGTAGGTTCAGGAGCACAGGCGCCCAAGACCAGGGAGCTGAAAAGCAGCAATGCGATTAGTATATAAAACAGTTTTTTTGTCACAGTTTCTCCTCCTAAGTGAGAAATGGGAAATTAACAGATACAGATACTTGAGTTGTAAGAATATATTTCCTGTTACCACCTCCTTAGCAACTTCACTGATTGAGTTATTTTATCCCAAAACTACTGGGGCATTAACTTAGTATACAGTCTGCAGTAAAAAGGTACCAATAAACAATCCCTTATAATCACTAATGCTGATTTTCTCTCCCCTTGAGGTTTTATTCAAAAATAAGGTCTTGGGATTTGATTATAATCAACTTTTGTATCCTGTCAACGACCTGGTTCTGGCGCTTTTTCCCTTCCCAAATACGGATAAATTAGCTTTTTTTGGAAATTATTAATTTCTGACGGATACCTTCGTGTAAAGTTCAGTATACTCCACTTATAATATTTGCAAGGGAAAATTTAGGGTGTGAAGTAAAAAATCATCCTGGGGTAGGGAGAAATCTCATTTTTTACCCTACCAGCGAGGTTACCAAAAATGCGCCAGATATCCTCGCTGGGAAATTTTCATGTTGATTTATCGCATCTTAGAGTTGTAATCAACTTCGCCCGTTTGAATTACAGTCCATTAATCCTCAGGAGGCGCTGGGATAAATCCCTGTTTTTCCATTAACGAAGTTAAATCCCGCGAGCGTTTGATGATTTTTATGGCGCTTTCCAGCAATTCATCATACGATTTTTCCAGTCGGGCTACACCTTGTTCCTGGGCTTTCATCCCTACTGCGGCAGCTTCCCGGGCAAAGACCTCCCAATCATCCATGGTAGGCAGAAGGTGATCCTCGTCCAGGTCATCTCCAATCTGATCTGCAAGGGCCTCCGCAGCCGCGAAACACATCTCGTCAGTGATGGTAGATGCGCGTACGTCCAATGTGCCCCGGAAGATTCCAGGGAAACCAAGGGAGTTGTTTATCTGGTTGGGGAAATCAGAGCGTCCGGTGGAAACAATCCGAGCGCCCGCCTCTTTTGCCACCCAGGGCCAGATCTCGGGGATCGGATTAGCGCAGCTGAAGATAATGGCATCTGAATTCATGCCCTGGACCCATTCGGGTTTTATTACATCCGGTCCGGGTTTGGATAAGGCAATAACAACATCCGCTCCCTTCATAGCCTCCTCGATGCCGCCCTGGCGTCCTTCCTGATTTGTTTGTTGACACAACCGCCATTTGTCAACAAAGAGCTCTTGTTTAGCTTCAATATCATCCCGGTGCCGACCGAGAATACCTTTACTATCTACCATGAAACATTTGCCAGCGTCCACACCCCAACTGAAGATCAAGCGAGAGATAGCCACGTTAGATGCCCCGGTGCCGATAAAAGTAATTTGAATCTGGTCTTTTTCCTTGCCGACTACTTTCAGGGCATTCATCAATCCTGCCAGGGTCACTGTCGCAGTACCCTGCTGGTCATCATGCCAGACAGGAATTTCCGCCCGTTCCCGCAGTTCATCCAGGATCCTGAAACATTTCGGCTGGGCAATATCTTCCAGGTTGATGCCCCCAAAGGACGCCTGAAGCAGCAGGACAGTTTCAATGAACACATCTGGGTCTTTTGTATCAAGCATTATCGGTACAGCATCGACTCCCCCCAGATATTTAAACAAGAGCGCTTTGCCTTCCATAACGGGCAGCCCTGCTTTCGGACCTATATCACCCAATCCCAGCACCCGGGTCCCATCACTGACAATAGCGATCGTATTCCCTTTACTGGTATGCTGATATACCATCTCCGGGTCCTGGAAGATATCCCGACAAGGTGCCGCGACACCGGGGGTATACCAGATCGCAAAATCCTCGATTCCCCGCACAGTACATTTGAGGGTAGTTTCCATCTTCCCTTTATAGAAAGGATGCAGTTTAAGGGCGTCCGCTGCCGGCTTTTTTGCTTTTTCCAGCAATTCCTCAATATTAATGTTGTCTTCAGACATGAATCCTCCAGTTCTAGCCTCCAGAAAGGGTAGAAAGGTGTTTTGATTAAACTATTTTTATTATAGATGATTCACCTTCCTCTTTACCCTTGCATTCTTCCTTTGATCCTATGTCTTTTAGCATAACCTTATAATAAAGCTCTGGAAGCTTATTGAATAGAAAGTGATTGGATTTTATAATTCGAAGGATAGTCGCATTTCTGATTATGGGTTCCGATTACCCTTACAGGATGTATTATTTATCCTGAGCCCTTCGATTTCACTCAGGACAGGCTTGTCGAAGGGCTTCTCTAAAGTCGCAGAAAGAGCTACCTTTAGACCTCCATTCGGGATTAGAGGGGCGAATGCTGGGTCCTTCGATAAACTCGGGGTAAACTATCTCTCCGGGGACGCTGGAAGATAGTCAATCAACGAAGATTGTCTCTAATTCTGAATACAGAATGCCTTCAGCATGGTTTTTCTTTTGATTGTTGACATATTTTATTATCTTCTGTAGATCCCATCTACTAACAGTAAAAGCAGCATATCCTGCTTGCCAACGAAATAGTTCATCATCCTTCAAGGTTTGGTTTATCAGTCTTGATGACCCCCCTTTGGCTTTTTTAACAATCTCAGCAATTGAAAATATTGAAGGATACTTTAATACAAGATGAATATGATCAGGCATCCCATTAATTGCCAGGATTTCACATCCCAGATGATGAACTTGACTGGTTATATATCTATAAATCTTTTTTTCTAGAAAAGGTGTTATCCAGGGAGATAGGTCCCGGGTAGCCCAGATCAGATGGATATACAAAGCTAGTTTTTTGTCCCCCATTATTCCCCCTTTTATATGCTTTATTTGTAGCATTAAATAAAGGGGAAATCAAACGTTGAGACAAAGTCGACGGAGGTCAACAACTGGCGACAGACCTGAGGAAACTCCGCGCAGCAGCGAGGAGTCAGTCGAGTGATGGAGTCCAGAGACGCAATTTCAATTGCCTAGTTCGATAAACGAGAAGGGGCTGTCTAAAAAGGCTGCCTTTGTCATTTACTATACTATCTGTGACGAAGTAATTTACTGAATAGCGGGGTGACCGCCTATCGTGTTATGGAATTCCGACTGAAGTCGTAGAAAGAGCTGGTGCTGGGCCCTTCGATGAACTCAGGATAAACTCTCTCTCCAGGGATGCTTAATGGTTTGTCTATTTACTGGGTTTCTCTGAAATTTCAGCGTCGACGAAGGTCGACGCCCGTCCTGAGTGAAAACGAAGGATCCTAGTTGCGATTTTTGCGCAGCACCCTGTCGGGGTAATCGCTTAACATTGAAGGGTTTGGGTTAAATACGTAGGGGCTGTGCCAATTACTTTTGGGACAGCCCCTATTTTAAACCAAATGTGATCTAGATTTACTGTTCCAAAAATGAATCAGCGTATATCACTTTGTTCAGCAGCACCTGGGCAGATTTCCAAACAGCTGCCTGCTCCGGGTCACTCTCATCAACATCATCCTTGGTGATCTCTTCCATTGCTTCTGTAGCATCATGCAGTTTAAGGTAGAGTTTTCCGAGAGCAGTACTTTCGTCCCGCTCTTCAATGATGCGGATTACTTCATTTTGTTTCTCATCCAATGGATCGGCTATCATCATCTCCAGACCGGCACCCATCAACATGGCGAGGTAGACCCGGTTTAAGATTGGCCTGGTTTCCTCTGGAACGGCATTTGACACATTGGAAAGCCCAATAGATATGGAGGGCGGGGGGTCTCCGGCAAATTTAATGGTCCGGACAGCCTCAATCAATTCCGGACAGTATTCCTGACACCCCGAGACTGTGAGTGCCAACGGATCGATGATCAAATCCGGTATCTCCATGCCTACTTCGATTGCCCGGGGGATGAGGTATTCCAGGGCAATATTTACCCGCTCATCAGCACTGACTGGGATGCCCTCTTTTTTCAGCGTCAGGGCGATCAATCGAGCATTATATTTTTTTGCCAACAGGGGAATTTGTTCCAAACGCTCTGCTTCAGCAGAGGTGGAATTGATTATGGGGCGAGCCTTTGTAATCACCTTAAGGGCTGCCTCAATGCCATCAGCATTTGTGCTGTCAATGCAGAGTGGGACATCCACAACTTCCTGGACGATTTTTGTCACCCAGGGAAACACTTCTTCCCAGGTATGTTTTTGTCTGCCCAGGTTCAAATCAATGGCTTTTGCCCCAGCCTCAACCTGTTGAATAGCGGATTTTTTAAAGAATTCCGCATCTTTCTCAGCCAAAGCCTTCTTAACTTTCGGGGAAATGATATGAATATTTTCTCCAATGATATACATTCAGATGCCTCCTCAAAACTTACATGATTTTACTAGGTTTATAATAATTAAATCTTTTGTTATGTTATTTCTTCCCGCCCGGGTGCACGGTAGGAAATAGTTCCATGTCTGTATGGGGTAAAAACATCGCCGATGTAAAAGCGTCAAAAAATCGATTGTCCGCTGACAGTTCAATATAGGTCATTCTATTAGCAATCTCAGCAATACGGTCTTGGATCTTGTGATCCAATAATGCCAGGTAAGCGCCTTTTAAGGATGTGTTTCCCAAAAATTGAAAGCGATCCCAGGGCATATCCGGAAGCAATCCAATCTGGATTGCCTTTTCCACGTTAATAAATTGACCGAATCCGCCGCCAATCAAGACTTGATCCACTGTTTCCAGGGGGACTCCTACGCTGTCACCCAATACTGAAAATCCTGCAAATATTGCGGCTTTGGCCCGCATCAGGTTGTCAATATCCACTTCAGTCAGCATGATGTCCTCTCCGATTTCAGTCTCATCAGCCCAGCTGACCACATATTCTCCGCCGTGAGAGCCTTTCCGGATCCGAGATGTTTCCAGTGAAAAATTAAATCTTCCGCTCTTGTTAATCACCCCGGTCATTAATAATTCTGCCAGGAGGGAAATCAAAGCGCTTCCGCACAAACCTTTTGGTTTTCCTCCTCCGATAACACGCCAGGATGCTTCGTAATTTTCATTATTGATCCAGACTTCATCAATCGCACCGGCGGTAGCTCTCATGCCGTGAAAAACTCCAGCACCTTCAAATGCCGGACCGGCAGAGCAGGCGCAGGTCACCAACCATTCCTTTGAACCAAGCACCATCTCGCCGTTAGTGCCAACATCCAGGAACAGGGTTATCTTCTCGGTATCAGCCAAACCGGAAGATAGGACTCCTGCCGAAATATCCGCCCCGACATAACTAGCAACACCCGGAAGGCATATAACCTTACCCTGGGAGAATGTGTTTAATCCCGTTTCTGCTGCAGTGAGAACCGGAAAGTTATTAGCAACGGTGATATAGGGAGCCAGGCGAATGCTTGAAGGCGGAATTTTTAAGAACAGGTGCATCATGGTGCTGTTTCCAGCCAGAAGTGTTTTGTATATTTGATCCGGTTTTGTTTTTCCCCGTTTGCAAGCTCTGCCAATCAGTTCATTAATGCTATCTACAACCAATTCCCTGAGAACTTGATCCCCGGATTCTTTTCCTGCATATATAATCCTGGAAATAACATCTTCCCCGCGGGCAATTTGCGCGTTATATTCCGACGCCTGTCCTTTTTCCTCGCCGGATATCAGGTCCACCAGCATTACTTTTACAGTTGTGGTGCCGATATCTACTGCTGCACCCCAGAGAGGCATGTCTTCTTCAATCAACCCTGGTAGTAAATCGATGACCTCGGCCGCAGCACCTGCTCCCATATCATTATTCTTAAAAATGATCGCGGTGACTTTCCAATCGCCTTCTCTAAGTACAGCGGGTAATTTTTGCAGAACTGGCAATGAGATAAAGATATTGCCCAGATCGGATTTACCCTTTAAGGCGGTTTTCAACCGGGACCAATCACTGGTCTGATCTTCCATGTTGGGCGGTTTTAATTCCATTGAGATCCGCTGAATGGTCTGATCCTGTCGGTAATCGTAACCAAGTGGAACAGACACATCGGCCGCAGACTGTCCGGTTGTTAAGCGCTGTTGAATTATTTCCTGAGGTGGAACAATGACCGAGACAACCCCTTCAACTACAGTCTGGCAAGCCAACCCATAGCCCTGCTCAACATCTTCAGCAGATAAGCGCATTGTGCTGCGCCGGCGTACTTGGCCGGATGTAATCTGGACGGCACATATCCCACACCGCCCTTGACCTCCGCAGGGTTGATTAATTTCAATTCCGGCTTTTTCGGCGGCGTCCGTAAGGAGAGTTCCCCCTGGAACCTCAACCGGCTCATCAGCAATATCAAATTGTACGGAATACAATGTGGCCATAAATCATTCCGTGAATGCCCCGCGAGTTCGGGTCCCAATCCCATTTCACACGCAGGGTACTCACAAGCTCCATAATGCTGGAAGCAGTGATTGTTAAGGAAAGGTAGGGTTTGCCCGGTTTGCCGAACGTTAGCCCTACCTTTTTATTATAAAATACTTCTTTCAAATAAGCAGGATTTTCCCGCTAATCTCTCTATAAAACTTCTTTTAGATATGCAGGTAAATCGACAGCTTCTTTCGGACCCACCTTTACCTCCCAATCAGGTAATTCTTCTTCAAGCTCTCCTGACAGAACTGCAGTGTGGCCCGGAAGGACTATCCGTCGTTTAGTGACCTTTTCAGCCGCTTTAAACTTCTTCGCGTCTTTTGCAATGATCTCTGCGTCAAATTTTCCTGCCGCCCAGGCAGTGAGAACACTCATGCCTTCCGAATCAGTCACCAGCAGCCAAGCCGGCAGTCCCATACTCTCTACCTCATTGGCCACACTGAAATAGGTAATACTGAAATTTGTGGTGACCAGGAAAGGATCTTCGGGGCCGGGATTATTGATCTCGTAGATTCCCGGTTTCACCTGGATAGGTTCTTGCGGGTCAGTGTAGAGGTTCGCTCGCAGTACCAGTAGGGAGTAAGCAGTAGCGGGATCAAAATGATCCAGGACAATAAAACTGCTGTACTTTCCAATCGCCTGCATGGCACACGTAACTTCACGGATCGGGTCACCTATATCACCGGGGAAGTTGATAATGGGGAATCCCAGTAAGCTGTAATTTTCCTTTATCGCCATCCGGCGAATGGTGGTATTGGCAGTTAAAGATCCTAATAAATTTCTCTGTTTTGGAGCCAGGACAAAATCCTTCAGATCCTGCGCTTCTAATTTTTCTACCAATCCGACCATCTCATCAATGTTGCCTGCTTCGACTGCCAATGGGGCGTTATATTCTTTTGCCAATGCAGCCATGGCTTCCCAATTCTCAGCGGTTGCGCTGCATAACAGAGGAATTTCACCCTCGGCCAGTTTTTCCAATCCTTGTTTAAGTTCCTCCGCTGAGCCTATCAGGATCAGGGGAAGCTTGGTAACATCACGAACTGCTTCCACCGCAGCACTAAAATTTCCGCTCCGCGCCTGAACAGCGATTCCGCCCATCGACAAATCCATCCCTACATAATCCACAACATAATCATCAACCGGTTTTACTTTGGATTTTATATCCTCGCCGGATTGATCATCATAGACCCGGATAAATAATCCCGGGGGACTGAAAAATTTCTTGTTATGGCGGAAAAGGACTATTTCGTTGCCGCCTTTTACCTCGTGTCCATTCGACTTAATCGTAACGGGATGAACAGGCGGTGCAGCGGCTTCAGCTAGGAGAGCAGCTGATTCCTCACTGACATAAGGACATTTCGCTAATTCTATTTGTTTGGCAGCCAACTTCATCGCAAATGCCAAACAAGTGGGAAAGTCACACTCCTTACAATTGGTTTGTGGAAGCAATTTGTAAATTTGAATCCCGGTCAAAGCCATACGATTTCTCCGTTTTCACTATCTGCTTATCTATGAAGTCAATAGAGTTGAGCCTTATTACAGGCTCAACTCAGGGTTATTAGATTTACTCCTGGCTGCTCATTAAGTCATCGATTGCTTCTTTCGTACGTCTTACACTTTCTGGATGGCGCAAGACAATCAAATCCGCACAGGACTCCACCAGCATGATGGCCGTTGTAGTCTCCCAGGCAATTGCCCTGGTTTCCCAATCCCCCCAGGCTTCCGGAACATCCTTGCCCACCTTGGATTCCTTGGTTTTCCAACATTCCTCACCAGGGGTCACCATCATCGGGTATTGGGTCATCTTGTCACCTTGCAAAGCCGCAATCCGCAGCCTTTCCATTACTGAGTACCCATATTCAAAGCCATAGCCCAGAGCGCCGGTGGTAGGATCCATCACAATGCTCTCCGGGGGAAGGCCCATATCCGTAATAAGAATATTGAGCTGTTTTGCCAGGTTTACATCCATTGCTGTTCGCGCAACTACCAGCTGGCCGTCAGCCATGGCAGAAGCAACGATTGTCCGGTAGTTTTTATCCTCACAAACACCTAAGAGGAGCTTTTCTCCTTTGAACTTGGTGGAGATTTCGACTAATAAATCATTGTCAGGGTCCGGCTGACCTGGACCAAAGACAATCAGGGGTAAACCGCTCGCTTTGAGAACTTTATCAACTGCCTCAATGGCTTGTTCTTTGGTGGTAGGATTTCCATCTTTATCTGTGAGAGCAAGTTTCAAATACAAAACTTCAGCACCGGCCTTCTCCGCTGCTTTAGCCCATTCCCCGGGATCGTCCATCACATCCCCCCATTCCTTCATCAAGAGCTCTGACCAGTCATCAGGCCGCCGGTTCTGGATCTCAATTGCGATAACAGGTTTACGTGGAGTCTGACCTTCAAAATGCATATAGGGCATGGCTGTTGATCCCCCAATCGTCACCGTATGTGACCGGGTGCCGCCATCAGCAGCGGTTGCCCCAAGGGTTATTTCCCTTACAACGCCATCCCAGGATTCTTTGGATAGCTTGGTTTTTGTATCGGCAGGAAGCCAGGGTTCATCAGGAGCGATTTCAACTGCAGGCGCTTTGCTCACTGGTGCAACTTGTGATGTTGGAATCGCAGGCATTACGGAAGGTTGAAAATCTTCCAAACCCTCAATCCCACCCAGTTCAACAAGGGCAGCCATTAAAGCCCGCCGCAGCATATCCACTGCACCTTCAGCCCGGTCTTTCGCAATACCTGCTGGTACTGAGGCAACGGACGGAGGTGCAGGTTTCTTTTCCGGAGCAGGTACTGGTGCCAGTTCCGGTGCCGGTTCCGGTGCATCCGGTGCTGTTTTCGCAATCACCGCTTCTGCCTGAGTAATAACATCTTCACTCGGTTCCACATCTTTAGGAATTTCTAGTTCTTTTTCTTCCCGCTGCATGGTACCCATTTCAAGAACCGGATGTTTCTTTGATTTCACCCATTCCTGCAGTTCTTCCACGGTGGTAACCGATTCGCTGTCCGCAATTTTGTCGACCAAATCCGGGATGCCTTCTCTTTCGGCGATAGATTGCAGTTCTTCCAACATGGATTCTTTCAGGTTTTTACTCATCCAGACAACCCGTTTAAATCCACCATCTGCGGAGATGAATTTGGGGCTGAGCATATAATATTTGCCTATGCCCATTACACCCGGAGTTTGCACTCCACCACCTGCTATACCGGCGAGTGTACTGAATTTCATTCCCATAGGAGTCATTCCGGTGTCTTCCCGGCTGACCACGATTACACCCTCCACCTCAGGGATGTACATCAGTATCGCTTCAAAACAGCCGCAGGCTGTCATCGGGTTTTCCATGATGGAGTACATGGATACTTTTTCTATAACCCCGTGGGAAGCGGTCTTGGTGTAATCAATGGTTCCCTTCCAGTATCCAATTTCTTCATCATAACACTCTCCCACCTTAATGGGCTGGTTAGGACCGGTGGGGTCAATGCTGAAAGAAGCCTTGCAGTCCAGCCAGTTGTAAGCACCACATAATCCCAACCGCTCGGGGCTAACTACACAGACATGATCAGGAGCAAAGCTCTGGCAGAGAGTGCAGGAATAAAACTCTTCCACTGAAGAATCGACCATATCTGCCAGTCGTTTATTGCGGAAATCATAGGATTTCCGGGCTTTCTCAAGCCAGGTTTCCATATCATCTTTATCCGTGTACACGGTAACCTGGACTTTATCCAGAACAGCACCAAAATCTGCGTGAAGTCTGGCATGAATGATTTTTCCAAAGTGCTCCAGTTGGAAACCTTTTTCCGCCGCTCCCTTTGATATCCGGCACCAGACTATATCCCGCTGTCCAATGTGCTGAATTCCGGATGCGCCGTTCACAAAGTCATGGATCTGGCGTTCCAGGACAGGTTCGAAATCCATTTCCATTTCCCGCCCTGCTACCTGAACAACCACACCCATATCCATAGAAGCGCCGTCTTCTAAATCGTCAAAAGAGGTACCAATAACTTCCACTTTCCCATCCGTGATGTCTTCCATATCCGTCATGAAGAGGTACTCAAAGGATCGGGAGTTTTTACCGCCAAATTCAACCCGCATATCTGCCCTGCGAACAACCTCTCCCTCGAAGGCAGATCCATAAGGTACGGGAACAGGAACATCTGTGATCTTGATTTTCACACCTCTGACCTGGATGCATTTTTGAACCAGTTTAGTAGCCCGCTCTAGATCATCTTTCCCTTCAATCTCATTGAAGGGCATGCTGACAACATGTTCGTAGGTTGTAATTCCGGTCGGAAGGATCTCCGGGATCACTGTATCGGCAATCACCGGGAATCCAAAGTTGAGTGCTCCGGCTGCAGCCGCAAACTTCAGATCATCCACCTCTCCCAGAGCCAGCACAAAAGCAAAAACCCGGTCCCGGTTGTATTCCAGGATATCCCGGGCTTGACCTGCTTTAAGTCCTCCAAACGTGAGGGCTGAGCGGGTGGCAAAACCAAGCGCATAGATCGCGCTGATGGTGTCTGTGCCAAAGGGAACCGTATAGGTGTCATACCCTAAAGCCACACCCTCTTCCACAAGCTGGTCGATGATGCTGCGGCCGTTAACATTCCCCGTGAGGAAAGTTAAAATATTCCGCTGCTGAAGCTCCCGGACGATTTTCACGGCGACTTCGTTGGATTTTGCGGCTCCTACAATCGCGGCAAATCCGGGCATACGCCCATCTACCAATTGAATCCCCCAGGACCGTAATTGGATATCGTCAATGGGGCCGTTCAACCGTCCAGACATTCCAAAGTCCCGGTCTGAATATTCCGTCCCTCCGCCCAGTTCAAATCCAGGGTATAACTCGGGTTGAAGTTGATATACCGATCGAATAGCTTCGATGACCTCTGCGGCCATTAAAGTAGCCATCCCGCTATCCAGTGTTTCGCCAAGATAAGGCGTCCACTTTGAATCTGCGGGAACCGGATGCAGTAATTTCCGGGCAATCGGGAGCACTTCTTCAAGCTGTTCAAGTTTAGTGACTTCGATCCCCGTCATGCCATAAATTAGTGGCAAGTAATAAGCAGTATTTGGGAATTCGATAATGGTGTCAGGTCCTTTCTCGGATAATGCTTTTTGAAGCATCGCTTCCGCTTCAATGACCAACGCATTGGCTCCACGAATGGCACGGGTGGCAATATAGCGAGACATTATTTAACTTCTCCTTATCAAGCAAATTATCCGTAAATTGCTTCGCGGCGATCTTTCAGAGGCATCTTTTCAAATTCAATCATCCGGGCATCCCCGCTTTTTCCGAAAGCTTCCGGATCATATGCAGGTAACCCGAGGTCAGCGCGTTTTTTATCGATGTGCTCCAGTGTTTTTTCTAAGATCGTGTCGAAATCATTGATAAATTCCAACCTGGCGCCAAATTTTTCTTCCCATCCGCTGCTAAGCAAGCGAGGAACAATAACACTGTCCTCTACCTTGGGGTTCTCATCTAATGGCGCTGTACCCGACATGATGGTATAGACACCTGATGCCACAACGTAGGTCGCTATAGAGATGGCTTTCTCACTCATCCACTCAGGTGCTAATCCAACAACCGGGATTTCGCTGATATCTTCGCCCAAACCGCCTTCTTCTACAACTTGGGCCAGGACTGTCAAAATGCGGCTGTTATCAACGCAAGAACCCATATGCAGCACCGGGGGTATACCAATCGTTTCACAGATCTCCCGCAAACCGGGTCCGACTTCGTCCAATCCGGCTTCACCAACCAATAGACCCTGCTTTGCGCTGGCAATGGAGGAACAACCAGTCTCAACAACCAGAACATCCTGTTTAATAAGCTCCTTAGTTAATTTCACATGCAAAGCATCGTGTTTTTCCCTGGGATTACTACAACCCACGATGCCTACCAAACCACGGATACGCCCGGACATAATCGCATCGTTGAGGGGTCGGAATGAAGATCGATACGTTCCTCCCAGGGCATAGTTTATATATTCATGAGAAAATCCAGGAACGATTGATTCTCGGTAGTCAGGAATTCGGATCTCGCCGCGGTTTTTATAGTTATCAATTGAGGTGCGAAGGATATCTTTGGCAATATCCAAAGCTTTCTTCTCGTCAAATTGTATATGCGTGGCGCCCTTGATTTTTACTTTTTTGGAAGTAGTGATGATTTTGGTATGGAAATTCTCGGCCAGCCCAACCAGAGCCTGCATGATGCATTGAACATCCACCACCATGGATTCCACAGAACCGGTCATGATAGCTAATTCCTGCTGCAGGAAGTTCCCCGCGGCAGGGATACCCTGACGCATCAGGATTTCATTTGCAGTACAGCAAATCCCTGAGATATTCACTCCTTCAGCGCCCGCGGCCCGGGCATATTCGAGGATATCTGGGGCTTGTGATGCAGCCACAATCATATTACTCAAAGTGGGTTCGTGCCCGTGGACAACAACATTGACATAGTCTTCCTTCAAAACACCAAGGTTTACTTCCCCAAGGATAGGGGCAGGAGATCCAAATAAAATATCAGAAACATCCGTGGCAATCAAACTGCCGCCCCAGCCGTCAGCAATAGCAGTGCGTATCGCGTGGTCCAGAATGTGTTCTGCATCCTGATCATCACCGATATGGGTTCGGTGCAAACATTCAACCACCTCGCGGTCAATCCCGCGGGGAAGAACCCCGTATTTTTCCCATATCTCCCGGCGTTTTTTCGGCGCCCGGATTACCGGCGCAACTAGACCGTTTTGCTGGCCAAACTGTGCGATGTACAAATCCGCTAAATCATTGGCTATTTCGTTGGGGGAGCGGTCTTCAATGGGAATATTATAATTCGAGGCAATATCCCGGAGTTTGGCGACATCACGGATGACATAACCCTGAGTTTCACCGTTGGCGGTTTCCTTCAAAATGAAAGCCATATCGCGCCCATGATCAGAGTGAGAAGCAGCCCCAGCAGCCACCATACGAATAAAGTTTCGGGCCTGGATAGTATCCGCTGTCGCTCCACAAATTCCGGTTTGTCCCGCTTTCACAATTCGGCAGGGACCCATACTGCAGATCTTGCAGCATAACCCATCCGCTCCGATGGGACAGGCCTTCATATTATCAGCACGGGTAAAGGCTGTTTCTAAACCCAATTCTTCCGCACGGGCCAGCATTTCTTGGGTTGCTATATCAATCGAATATTCTTCTAAGGTTTTTTTATTTTCCTTCTTAACCATTATTAGTCTCCTTAGTTTGGGGCTCAACCACATTAAGTAAACCCAGCCCCGGACATGGCCACTGGGTGCGTCCTTGATATACTACTTCCTGTTCAAAACTAATGATATTTCCGGTTTGTTCACTGATTGATGTGGTACGGAAATATTTATCTCCCTCGCGTAAATTGGCAGGGATGGATGGTTCAACCAGAATGTCGAGGTCACCAATATACCCAGCTTTGTCCAGCACAGCGGTGAGATCTTCAGGAGTGGTTTTCTTTGCGTCATATTTTACTTCGACGACTTGGAAACTGCTGCTGGCGTAAACATCCTTGACGCCCTCAATTTCATATAATATCCGTCTGACTTCTTTTACATGATGGTCTCCATACATTGCGGGGAGTTCTAGAGACAATGTTTTCATTCATACTCTCCTTTGTCGAGTTTTCCCAGATGGCAGGGGAAACAGTTAAATATATAGAGAAGCACGCCAGATCAAAATATTCTGTCCTGGATAGTGCTTCTCTCGTTTTTCTGTGAGTAAAAGTCCCCTGAAGTCCGGTTTGGCAAGTCTAAAACCTGATACCAATAAAAATGGGTGCAATTTATCACAGCTTGAGCGCTGTTCAAACAACATGCTTTACCAATATTTGTCATTGTTTAATGGTTATCGCTGATGGAAACAAAAGTTGAACTCAACTTTCTCCGCTAAGTATACCAGCTATCTTTTTTTTTATCATTGTCCTATATAATGATTCGATGGACAAAACTCACCTATTTTAGGTGACATTTATATACCATCCACCACCTTATGACAGTTATACACCCTGCTGTTAAAATGAATTTTTCCAGAAACAACAAAGGATGGATTTCCCTGTAATCCAGTGATGTAAAGTAAATTACAAAAAACAGGGGGAGCAAAAGAACCCTGAATCCCTGCCGGAAATCCAACAGCTTTTTACCTGGATGAATATGCGTAAGATAATCCGTTTTACTGGTCTCTAAATAGTACAATAGAACAAAATCAACGCACACACTTAACTATCTAAATCTGATGAGGAAAAGCATGATGAGCAAGAAGACCGCAGGGGAAAAAAACTCCATCCAAAAGACCAAGCTCCTCCCGATTATCCTGGCGGGACTGGGCATAATTTCCCTGATCGCTGTCGGTCTGATTCTTAACACAAATCAAGGTGAAGCAAATGAAAGTATAGATGCCCTCACCTTCCCTCCTGTAAAAGTTAACCAGCCAGCCCCAGAATTAACCCTGTTTGATCTGGACGGCAACGAAGTCTCTCTTACTGACTTTCAAGGAGAGGTCGTCTTGTTAAACAATTGGGCGACATGGTGTCCTCCCTGCAGGGAGGAAATACCGGAATTTAAAGCTTACTACGACAAGTATAAAGATCAGGGGTTTCAGATTGTTGCTGTTGAAGCCGGTGAACCGGAAGATGAAGTCAGGAACTTCGTTGAGCAGTTTGGGCTGGATTTTGTGATCTTGCTAGATCCTGAAAACAAATCCCTGATCACATTTCAGCACAGTTCATTGCCAAACTCATTTGTGATTGACAGGAAAGGAAATCTACGGCTGGCCTGGTTAGGAGCCATTAATGGCGCGACCCTGGAAAAATATGTTACCCCTCTTATAAAGGAGTAATCAATGAAAGCTGAAGTGCACTGGAAGGGCAGATTGTCTTTTACCGGAGCTGCTGACTCCGGCTTTGAAATCCCCCTGGGCTCCTCCCCGGAAGTTGGCGGAGATAATGACGGATTTCGTCCCCTGGAATTAATGGCTCTCAGTCTGGCAGGATGCACTGCCATGGATGTCATTTCCATTTTGAGTAAAAAGCGCCAGGAAATCTCAGATTTCCAGGTCAAAGTGTTCACTGAACGGACCGAGGAACATCCCAAGGTGTTCACAAACGCCATAATTGAATACCATGCCGCAGGAAAAAATATATCAGAGAAAGCAGTCACTCGGGCGATGGAGCTATCGGCAGACTCGTATTGCCCTGCTCAGGCGATGCTGGGAAAGGTAATACCGCTTGAATTAAAGTATTTTATTTATGAAGGAGAAAACCTGGAAAGCGCTGAGTTGGTCGTTGAAGGCAAGCTCGGGTAATAGCAGAAAATAAAATCTTAGTGGAATAAAAAACTCTGTCGATTAATAAAAGGATCCGTAATCCTAACTGGATTACGGATCCCGTGTTTAACCTAATCTCCGGGTACCAAAGGAACAAGATCAACTTCCATCGTCAGGGTCCAAGAATGGTATCCTTCACCACCCTGGAATTCCCGCATCGTGGTGTACCCGGCAGAATCATCCGTGATTAAAAATTCTTCTCCGAGACCGGAAGCCCCAGAGTGAGTGAATGCAGAGCCGGGAACCGAATATGGCATGACAGTATCATCACAAGTCATAGTCCCTTCAGTTTTGCTCCAATCTTCCGTGATATTGAGATAAACCACCCCTGCTTCACAATAACCTTCTGCTGAAACTCTTACCGTTCCTGCCGCGTCAACGGAGCAAGAATTTCCCAGAACCCCCATATACTCAAATTTTAACGTTTGGGGAGAAACAGTTGTGAGCAAAGTGTCATGTTGTCCTGAATCTATTTCACTTAATAAAGCTATCCCTCCCTGTTTTAAGATGTGAGTCAGACTGATCCCTTCTTGATTGACCGTCAGGGTATGATCAAAAGAGAGTACATAATTATTGGCATGATAACAGGTTAATACCTCGCCAGTTTCTCCCGTGTCACCCGCATCTCCCGTGTCACTTGCATCGGGCGGGGGATTAACCAGACTAAGCACAGAGCAGGATGTGCTCAAAATTAAAAGCACAACAAAGGTTAGGATACGATAGAAAAGCTTAAGTTTCATGTTTCCTCCACACTTGTTTGGGGTCTGATAGAAGGATATTTGCCGCCTTTTTCTACCTGCAGATTAATTCTACCATTGATTAATTCAAGGCTGCCTGGTCTTGGAAGGTAACGTTTGTTAAATCCAATATGCCAAATACGCTAAATTCCGTAGACTTCTTTTATCTCATTTATTTGATCCCGGGTAAACGGCTGGGGGGTTCCCAACAGCCGGGATTTATAATATGTCTCTAATCCGGTTTCGGCGTTATAGGCTTTATCATAGGCCTGATCCAAAGAATTGCCAATCGCAACCAGTCCATGTTGGCGGAGCAGGATGACACTCAATTCTGAACGGGATAGGAAAAGGTCCACGGTAACTTCACCTGCCTTAGCTGTCCCTGGCGCAGCCCAGGGAGCTACCGGGATGGGGGCACCACATACCATTAATTCAATATTCATCAGGGGAATATCTTCCTGCAGCATCGCAAAAACCATCCCGTAGATGGAATGGGTATGGCAGATGCTTTCTGACCGGGGCACATTTCGATAAATCGCGGTATGCATCGGTGTTTCAGAGGAAGGTTTTGGTCCTTCCACCAGATTACCTTCCAGATCTACAATGGATATATCTTCCGCTTTCATGTACCGGTATTTGATCCCGCTCGGTGTAATCGCCACTAATCCGTTTGCTGTCCGGGTGCTGATATTCCCTGCAGACATCCTGATTAAATCAACCTTGTAGGCTTGTTGGACAGTTTTTAATAGTTGTTTCCGCTCATCTTGATAGGGCATCTCAAATAACTCCTTCCTGACAGGTCTGGATCACCTGTTCTGACAAATTGAATATCGTCCGGTCTTGTTACACAAAACGTTTACTGATCGACCTGACTTCAGCCATTATTTTTTCCTCATCGATTACAGTCAGCTGACCGTTCTCGAGTTGAAGTTTTCCATTGATAAATACAGTCTCCACATCGGATTTTCCCGAGGAATAAATCAAGTTGGCAGCCGGATCATGGACTGGAGTAAGATGCGGTTTGTCAAAATCCATTATTACAAGATCAGCTTTTTTACCTTCTTCGAGGGAGCCTAAAACATCCTCCAACTGGTAAGCTTTTGCTCCGTTAATGGTTCCCATCTCCAACACCTCTATTGTGGTCAACAGTTCAGGATTGTGATTGCTTCCCTTCTGCAGTAAAGCCGCGGTTTTTAATTCACCAAGAATATCTAAATCATTATTCGAAGCCGCGCCATCTGTGCCAATACACACATTGATTCCTTTTTCCATCATCGCTGCAATCGGGGCAATCCCGGACCCAATTTTCAGATTACTTTCAGGACAGTGGACTACATGAGTGCCGGTCTCAGCCAATAATTCGATTTCCTCATTATCCAGTATCACACAGTGAGCCAGAAGGGTATGCGGATCAAGTAAATCATAGGAAGCCAATAAATGGATGGGGGTTTGTAGATATTTCTCCAAAACGGTCTCAACCTCGGCTTGATTTTCGGACGCATGTGTTGTAAAGGTAATCCCATACTCCTCTTTAAATTCCCTGACGGTGTGCATCATTTTCGGAGTGGTTGTATAAGTGCTGTGAGCTTGAATGATCGGGTACACAAATTCAAGACTGTCCAGCCAAGCAAGAGTTTTCCTTGCTTTGGCAAACATCTCATCAAACTTCTGATCACCCAGGCCGGTAATCGGTGGGCCTGAAAGCAGCCGGAATCCATACTCCTCTGCCACTTCCATCGTTTGCTCAAAATGCCAGTACATATCGTGAGCACAGGTTATGCCGCATTTGATCATCTCAGCCAAAGCTAATTTTGATCCTGCTCGGACCGCTTTATCATCCAAGATAGAAAACTCATGTTTCCAAACTCTTTCCAACCATTGCTGGAGAATTAAATCCTCCACAAAACCCCGAAATAACGTCATTGCTAAATGACTGTGTGCATTGATCAAACCAGGCAGGATAACCTTTCCATCTGCTTGAATCACCTTTCCGGCTTGCAGTCCTTGGGGAATCTCATCTGAAGAATAAACACCGCTGATAGCATCACCGGATATCGTTATTGCCCCATCATGAATCACTCGGCGGCTCGGATTCATGGTAAGGATCGTCCCGCCCCTAATTAAAACATCTACTTTCATGCTTTCTTCCATTCATAACCCTTTAATATTTTAGACCAGCCGAAAATATCACAAGAAAATCTGGGTCGCAAGTAATTTCGCTGGATCATTTAATTAAAACATTGATTGGTAACTAATTGTACTCCTCAGGTCCGATTTATCCTTTAGATCACAAATGACAAACCGGGACGGGTATAAACATCACCCGTCCCGATCAATAAAACTATACTTTGAAGGACACTATTAGAGTTCTTCGTCTACAAATTGCTCCTGACCTGAAAGCATGAAGCTGGCAACCAGGATCATCAAAATGAAGGGCAGTACTGCCGCCCAGACAGCGGTTTGACCAGACGCGCCGGCAAAACCGTACAGCTGCTGTCCCGCTGTTCCGGTGGCAACCAGGATTCCTACAATCAAGCCTCCCAGTGAGCCGATTATCATAAGAATTGAGCCGAGATTAGTGGCGAATCCCTTGCTGACGTCTTCTTTATCCATCACATCTGTCCAGAACAATCCCCAACGTTTTACACGCGGGTAAAGCAATGCGATCAAAATCGGACCCACAACTACTGCGGCAGCGAAGTTATTCACAGTAATGGTGATACCGAGGAAAGCAAAAGGAACAATTCCAGCCAGGTCCAGGTACCAGGAAATAATGATAGCGCAGGCGGCTGAAGATGTTAAAGCCACAATTTCGAAGGCAGTGATTTTTTTCCAATCACCCATGTTCAGGGACATATCCTCTTTCTTCACCAACCCAAAGACTGAACCCCACATCTTGTAAGGCACAAACCCCAGGAAGAAATTGCCGAAGAATCCAAAAATGGAGCCGATTCCCAAAGAACCGCCAAACATATCTCCGATTAAGTTGCCGATTGCAGATCCCCAGGCACCTGCAGGACCAAACAGCAGGCCAAACACAGGGGGGAAAACATTCGCCGGGCGGACTTCAGTAATCCCGGGAACAATGACGATGCCGCCTTTAAAAACAATCAGGAAAGCAGCATAAATTGCCGCTGATAGGGCAACCAGAATGACCATTCTGGTATTTTTCCACATAGTTATGACTTCTTTCATCATTCTCTCCTTATCTATACAAGTGTATCTTTGAAGGAACAATAATAATGTTATAAACCGGTTCTACTTTCCTTCATTACTTGATCAATAAGCCCTCCTTTTCGCCCTTAGAGAATTATGAGAACTGATAATAAGTCGGTATCAGGCGATTGTGATATCTATCTGATAGAACACTCTTCATCCGTAGTGGTTTCGATAGTTTCCATAAGTAATTCCATAAGATTCTTTTGCATCTTTTTTAACCCTTCTGCATCTGATATGAACTCTATTGTATCCATAAAACCCGCTGCCCAGTTGATTGAAAAAGAGATAGATGCATAACAGATATCTAATTCTTTCGCCAAAACGGCTTCAGGTAAACCGGTCATCCCGACTACATCTCCGCCGAGCTTCTTGTACATGCGGATTTCTGCCGGGGATTCCAGCCTGGGGCCATTGGTACATACATAAACTCCCTGAGGATGGATGCGGATATCATAAGTTGGTGCCAGGGTCAGGATTTTTTCTCTTAAATATGAACAGTAAGGCTTGCTCATATCCACATGCTTAACACCACTATCACCACCGTCAAAAAATGACAGTTCCCGACCGGAGGTGAAATCCAAATAATCGCTCAATACTACCAGGTCAAGGGGAGCAACTTCCTTATTTATCGATCCTACAGCATTAACAGCAATTACCCGTTTTACACCCAGAATTTCCAGGGCTTTAAGATTGGCTCTGTAATTAATTTTATGCGGCGGAGTATCGTGCTGTAATCCATGGCGGGGCAAGAATATTAATTCATTTCCAGCACCCTGCACTTCATAAACCAATGTCTTCCCATAAGGGGTGTCGATTATTTTTTCTGTTAAAGTCATATTCGGGACTTCATACATTAATGTCCCGGCGATAATGGCTGCTGGCATATTGTTTACTCCTTACCCCGTTCTTTTTCAAAATGAGGACGTAAATCATACGGGCTTAAGATTCCATGCCTGGTAATCACACCTGCTACCAGGTGGGGAGGGGTGATATCAAATGCCGGGTAATAGGCTTCAATTTCATCAATTGTGGTCGGAGTTCCCCGGCAAGAGCGGATTTCTGCCGGATCCCGGTATTCAATAACCACTGACTCGCGATCAGGGCTTTCAAAATCCGGCCCCCACATAAATACAAAATATGGAATGTGATGGTGATGGGCAGCAATTGCATTCTGAAAAGTGCCGATTTTATTTACCACGTGTCCATCCATGGTAATCAGGTCAGCTGCCGTAAAATATTTCTGAATCTTTCCCTGAGACATCACAAATGCCGGCATATTATCGGTAATGATCTGCACCGGGATTTCCAGTTCATGCAGACTGGGTGCAGTCAACCGGGCTCCTTGTAAGTAAGGCCTGGTTTCAGGTGTGTAAACATGGATATTTTTTCCATCTTTCTTTGCCAATGACATAGCGAGAATAAACGCTGTCTCGGCAAAACACATGGTTAAGATGCCATCCCCATCTTCAATCAAATCGGCTCCCAGTCGGGAACGAATGGCATAACTCTCATAAGCTTTATCACGAAGTTTCTTTATCCAGGCCAGCAATGCTTTTTCAATGGATCGTCCTTCATTCTGGGCGTTTTTCACAACCGATAAAGTGTCTCCCAGTCGACGAGCCATGGCGGTGTTGGTGGGTCGGGTTTTAACCAACCGTTCTTTTGCTTTCGATAGAAAATCCAAGGCTTCCTGCTTGGGTTTGGATTCCACTTTTTTTGCAGCCATGACCATTGCAAAGACAGCCGCTATCCATGGACCGCCGCCTTGGGTAACCATGTTTTCAATTGCTTGGGCTACACTTTCCACGTCCTCACACCGGACAAATTCTTTAGAAAATGGGTACTTGCGCCGGTCACCAATAAGGACAGCTCCGTCTTCATAACGGGCGACATTGTCCCGCTTTAAAATAAACGGCAGCATTTGATCCAATTCTAGTAAGTCTATCAATATAGCTCCTTTGAAACCTGCCATTCCCGGCGTCTAAAATTTTGTTAAACCGGCAATATCGCCCAATCCTGCAAATTCCAGGTAGAGAGATAAACCCACGATTAGAAAACAAAAAGCCAGGACCAGGAAGTCGGCGCGATCCATGGTCATTTCCAGATAATAAGTTCGGTCCTCCCGGGCACCGAACCCTTTTGACTCCAGTGCCATGCCGAAAATATTAGTGTCCCTGATAGTGGAAATAAACACCGGGATTAAGATGGGTATAAATTTTCTCAAGCGCTCCAGAATGCCTCCCCCTTCCAGATCCAAACCCCGGCTGCGTTGAGCCTGTGAAATAGTATAGATGCTAGTGGAAATGGTCGGGACCATGCGTAATGAGGTAGAAATCGCGAATCCAACCCGATATGGCAGGCCCAGTTTTATCATTGCCAGAACAAGTTCCTCATTTCGGGTGGTGCTGAGCAAGTTCAACCCGCTGATGATCATCAAAAGTATGAGCATCGTCCGGGCGATGCTGTACAACAAGGACTCAAGATCAACAAACCAGAACAGGTGTGTTTCACCGCTGGCAAAGAGATTCCACATGATAATACTTGTAAAGGTCAGAAGAAACAAAAGAAAACGCATGCGCCAGATATTCATCCAGGCTCGAGCTAAAAAGTTCTGCAGAAGAATCAATAACGCGATCGGAAGAATAAACAGCGGATCCTCAAACAGCACCAATGCCAAGAAAGAAGCCAGAAAGAGGATTATCTTTGTACGGCCGTCAAAACGGTGGATAACGGTATCAATATCCAGGTAGAAATCAATATTCATAGTTTATTTCCCCTCCATGCAGGAGATCATTTCAGAGTCCGACAGGAATGTTTTTCCAAGAAGATTGCTGAACTGGACAAAATGGGGCGGCCTGAGGAATGAATCTTTGAGGATCTTTTCCTCTGCAAATATTTCTCTGGTTAATCCCTTCAGGAGAATTTTTCCATCTTTGACTACATAAACCCGGTCGGCATAGGCAGCAACCACCCACATGTGATGAGTAATAAAGATAATAGTGCTTCCTTGTTTATTTAATTCCACCACCATATCCATCATACCCCGCTGTCCGTCGTAATCCAGCCCGGTAGTTGGCTCATCAAGGATCAGGATGTCAGGCCGGATGGATAGGACAGAGGCAACTGCCACGCGCTGCCGGCCGCTTTTAGTTAAACTGAAAGGGTCTTCTTCTTCAAATCCTTCCAGTCCAACTGCCTTGAGGGATTCCTTAACGCGTAGTTCAATCTCATCATCAGGAATATTTCTCAACCTCGGTCCATAAACAACCTCCTCATAAACCTTCTCGGAAAAGATCTGGTGATCCGGATTTTGGAACACATATCCTACTTTTTTCCCAATTTCAAAGACTCCTTGCTCGGCCGTAGTTTTCCCATAGACTTTAACCTCTCCTTCTGTCGGCATTAACAATGCATTGAGGTGTTTCGCTAAGGTCGTTTTCCCGCTTCCATTCTGCCCAACAATGGCGACAATTTCCCCTTTGTAAATGTCCAGGTCTATACCTGACAAAGCTTCCACTCCGTTGGGATAGGTATACTTCAGATCGCGGACCTGAATGATTGGCTCTTGTTTTTTCTGGGACAGATTCTGCTGTTCTTTTTCGACCAGATCGCGGTAGAGAGAGTTAGAGATTTTCCAGTTTTCTTTTTCAAAAATCCGTTTTCCTTCTTCAGGGGTAAGGGGAAGCGTCGAACTACCCATCTGCTCAAAGAATCGAGGGATACCCAGAGGCATAACCCCAAGCTCAGCCAGCAAATCACCTCGTCTAAGAATTTCTTGTGCCGGTCCTAATTCCGCCAGCTTGCCATCCCGCATCAAAGCAATCCGGTCCGCATCCAAGACTTCTTCCGTATCATGCTCAACCACAATCAGGGTCATATCCTCCCGCTGGCGGAGTTTATTGGTTATCTCGTACACTCCTTGTTTGCTGATGGGGTCTAGATCGGTTGTGGCTTCATCCATTACCAGGATATTGGGCTCCATAGCCAACACCGATGCAATGGCTAATTTTTGTTTTTGTCCTCCAGACAGAGTGGCCGGAGAACGCCTTCGGAATTCTTCCAAGCCAACAAATTCCAAGTTTTCTTGAATACGCCGTTTGATTTCTTCCCGATCAATAGCAAAATTTTCCGGTCCAAAAGCCACCTCAAGCTCTACATTGGTAGAGAATAACTGGGCTTCAAAATCTTGGAATACAATGCCAACATCCTCTGCTAATTCCGGGACCTTGTGATCCCTGGTATTCTTGCCCCAGACAAAAACGTCCCCTTTCATAGGTCCTTTTGTATAATGAGGAATAAGGCCATTAAAGAAAGAGACCAGGGTGCTCTTTCCGGTTTCATTGGCCCCCATAATAACCAGAAATTCGCCCGCCTCAATATCAAGGGAGAAACCATCAATCACCAGTTCCTTTTTATCCCGGTATCGAAATCGAAGGTCTTTGATCGAAATTGCTATATCCGTCATTACTGCTCCTGATCTACTTTATTGAATATTCCCCTGAAAAAAATTTCTTTCCATTATTGCATCCCAAATAATTTGATCCTTTTCCACAGCCTCTGATATATTCTTCATAGCCAGACCTATAAATAGTGCATGGGTTAAGGCATATTGAGCAATACGTGAGGCGATGGTCTCAATCCGGTTTTCATGGGAGACAGACAAGAGGACTACATCCGCAAAGTTGGTTAGTTTTGAGCCGGAATTCCCGGTAATGGCAATCACGCAGCAACCCCTGGATTTCGCCAGGGCTGTGGTCCGGATAGGATCCGTGGAATCTCCAGTCTGGGAAATCACAATTACCAGATCCCGGGATGATAACAGAGCACTCTCCATTAGCTGCAGGTACGAATCGGTCTGTACCTTGCAATTTAAACCCAGCCTGAAAAAACGATTATACATTTCATGTGCGATTGGGCCGGATGTGCCAACCCCTATGATTAAGATTTTTTCAGCCCCGGATATCAGCTCAATAGCCCGTTCAAATTGTTCTTCATCAAGTACAGCACGCGTATCTTTAATGGCTTGGATGCTGTTTTGGAATACCTTTTTTGCAAGAACTCCAGGGGAGTCTTCTATTTTAACTTCATCTAGAATTTGTTCAGCAGGGATTGGAAGAGCCCGAGTGAGATCAATTTTAAATTCTAGCCAGCGTTTATATCCCAAAGATCTGCAAAACCGCAGAACACTGGCATCACTGACCCCACTTTCAGTAGCAACATCGGCTAATGTCATCCGAATCGTCCCAGGATTGCCTTCCAGGATATAATTCGCCACTTTCTTTTCTGAAGGGGTAAACGAAGAATAATACCCCCTGATGACTGACCCCATATCAAAAACACTGGATTCGATTCGAGTCATATATAGATGTTGTAATACTACTTATGCAATTAGGATTTTGTTGTAGATATTCTACATTTTACTCAATAATCGTGGGGGGGTCAAGTTGAAGAGGGAGAAAAAGAATGACAAATAGGAGGAAAATGGATCCCTAAGGTCCGTCCTGGATGCGTTTAATAAAAGTTGGGCTGTTTAAATGACCTTCCAGGGTATGAGTCAAATAATAATGAGTTAGCTTTTCTAGCTCATCTTTAATCTCGGATGGTATCTTTAGAGAAATCAGGTTATTAATATCTGACCGCTGAAAATGCCTCAGGTATTTTAATACCCGGGAGGATACAGGCCGGATCCTCGCCACCGGTACACCCAGGGCGCACTCCGGGCATACCGTCCCGCCTAATTCTCCCGAAAGAAATTGATCCTGCTCAATGGTTTTTTTCCCGCATTCCACACAAACGAATAATTCCGGACGAAAACCAACCAGGTCAAGCAGATGAAGTTCATAATAGCGGATTATGATCTCTGGATCCTTTCCGGCGGATAAGAAACCCAGGGTAGAGACCAGCAGGTTATAGAGTTTAACGTTGCTGCCCTCCTCGTAAGTAACCGCATCAACCAGCTCTACCAGGTAGGATCCTCTCCCTATCCCTGATAGATCCTTTCTTAATGGCTCAAAATCTTCAATCATTTCCGCCTGGGTCAGGATATGTAAATTCCGTCCGCGTGAGATTAAAAAAGAAGACCGCATAAAAAGTTCCAAATGCCCAGAAATCTTTGAGCTGGGCTTTCTGGCTCCCTTTGCGATCACTGAGACCCGTCCCATTTTTCTGGTGAACAATACCAGGATACGGTCAGATTCCCCAAAATCCTTCCGCCGTAGAACAATTCCCTCTGTCCGGATTGATCGTTCTCGGATTGACATATTCGGTGTGATATCTTCTGGTCAGGATCAAAAACCTGGATTATTATATTCCAGGGGTTCTTCCCGGTTTTTGAGGTACTTTTAATCGGCTGGTTTAAGCGATCAGGAGTAAACTTCTTTTTTCAACTCAGCGACGTACGGGAGCGTTCGGTGGGTATCAGCATAATCTAACCCATAGCCAACCACCCAGACATCTGGAAGGTCAAAACCGACATAGTCCAGGGGATTCTCCAGGCTGTTGCGTTCCTTTTTAAACAGGGTGCAAGTTTTCAGTGATGCCGGATGTCTTCCTTGCAGAGTCTGATAAAGATAGTTCATAGTATGACCGGTATCTACGATATCTTCCACAACGATCACATGTTGATTCATGATCGGCTTTCTCAGATCCATGATCAAACGAACCGCCCCATCAAATACAGCCTGGTCTCCATAACTTGAGATAGACATAAAATCTACCATATGCGGTACTGTAATTTTCCGGGAAAGGTCTGCTGTAAAGATAAACGCCCCCTTTAATATACCGATTAATACAACCAGGTCTGCACTTTGGTAATCCCGATCTATTTCTGCTGCGAGTTCGACAACCCTTTTCTGGATTTCATCCTCAGTGATTAAAATTCGTTTGATATCAGGATGGAGATCAGTCATGATAACTCCTTGAGGAATATCATCTATTACGTTTTGTTGGTTTCCCTTCCAAGCAATATTATACACGGGAAAATCCAGCAAAATCTACTGTTACTAATTCTCTCTACTCCCCCATAAGCCAATCCACTCTCCCTGCTTGCGCTGGGTCCTGAGGTTGAATCCATGTTCATCAAGCAGAGTCAATATCCCGGACAGCTGTTCTTCCAAAATGCCGGATAATATCAAATTTCCCTCCGGTGAGACAATATCCCTTAATCCATCTTCGAACAGCCTGGTCAAAACCGGGGCAATAATATTCGCAACAACCAGGGGAGCTTGGGAAAACTGAAACTCATTCTGAATTAATTCCTTTACTGACCCCAGGGCAAAATTGGTTTTATCACCCTCCCGGTTTTTTTCCGCGTTAGCTAGGGAAACCTGGATTGCGTCAGGGTCGGTATCCACGCCCAATACAGAGCTGACCCCCAACTTTGCCCCTGCGATGGATAAAATCCCAGATCCACAGCCGATATCGAGCATCTCTGTAATGGGATTCTCAGCCAAACATTCTTCTATAAGAATCAGGGAAATCTGAGTCGTTGGATGGGTTCCGGATCCAAAAGCCATACCCGGATCCAGATAAACCGGTATACGCTCCGGTGTTGGATTTTCCAGCCAAGAGGGGACCACTATTAAGCGTGAGCCGAGGGGAATTGGGCGATAATCTTTCTGCCAGGCCGTCGCCCAATCCTGCTCATCCAGGGGAGAATAAACCGGATCAGGCAGAGGGGAAATTGCCGCCAGATTATTAAGCGCTTCGGTGATTTCTTTCCGGCGATTCTCCAGTTTTTTATCAACCGGCAGATATCCGTATACCCGTACCGGAACCTTTACCATATCCAACTCATGAGGGAAAACTCCGCCATAGTTACGCTCTAATACCAATCCCCCAGGTACAATCCCACTTAAGGCACTTGCAACGGGTTCAGCCAACTCCTGCTCAACCAGGATACTGATCATTACCCAAGATTTTTTAATTTGATTATTTTCCATTACTATCAAAAAATAAAGTGCAAACCTCCGCCTTTATGCTTCGATTTGCACTTCAATAATTTAACCCTCAAAAGAAGATTATCATCCGCCTAATACATTCTTTAATTTTTCAAAAAAGCCCCGCTCCTGGGGAAGAACTTCACTGTCCATTTTTTCTGCCAGCTTCTCAAAGAGGTCCCTCTCGTCTTCATCCAATCGTTTTGGTATAGTCACGTTTACAATCACCAACTGATCCCCGCGAGAGTTGCTCCGAAGGTGAGGTACTCCTCTTCCTCTCATGCGGATGATCTTTCCTGGCTGCGTTCCTGAAGGTATTTTTAGTTTTACATCACCATCCACAGTGGGTACTTTTACTTCTGCCCCTAGAGTGGCTTGAGCAATGTTGATGTTCAAATCCAGCAGGATATCATTATCTCTGCGCCGGAAATATTTATGCGGCCTTACCCTGACTATAAGATATAAGTCACCGTGAGGACCACGATTCTCTCCTGGCTGTCCCTCTCCAGCCAGCCTGATGCGGGTTCCATCATCAACGCCTGCTGGGATACTGATTTTCTTATGGCGGGTATTTCGGACTTTACCTCTGCCATGACAGATAGGACAGTGGGTATCAATCACTTTGCCCCGACCAGAACAAACCGGACAGGTAGTAACCTGAACCATAGAACCCAGCAGTGTTTGCCTGGTTTGTCTGACTTCCCCTCTTCCTTGACATTCTGGACAAGTTCTGGGTGATGTGCCTGGTTTCGCGCCATCGCCGTTGCAGGTGCCGCAGGTTTCATCTTTGGTAATATCAATCTCTTTTTCAGTCCCGAAAACTGCTTCCTTAAAAGAAATGGTCACCTGGTACTGCAGATCTGCCCCTCTACGGGGCGCAGTTCTCCTCGCGGTGCGAGATCGTCCCCCAAAACCAAACATGTCCCCGAAGATATCTGCGAAATCTGAAACATCAACCGTTCCAAACCCTGGACCGCCATTGGGACCCCTTACACCTTGATGACCAAAGCGGTCGTAGGCTGCACGTTTATCTACATCAGACAGAACCCCATAGGCTTCGTTGATTTCCTTAAACTTATCTTCCGCATCAGCAGCATCGTTAACATCCGGGTGATACTTCCTGGCCAGATTCCGGAACGCGCTCTTAAGCTCGCTTTCCGATGCCCCCCGGGACACACCCAAAATTTCATAATAATCGCGTTTTGCCATAACAATTACCGTTGGAAATCCTACATAATACCGCTAAGTCTTCCTGAGACCCAAAGACCAGGGAGTGCAAATTGACAATTTCCCCGGTTTTGAGTTTATTTTCATCCGAATCGATTAGACATCTTCAAATTCACCTTCAACAACATCGTCTTCATCGCGCTCTTCGTTGGTTCCTTCCCCGGAATCCGCTTGGGGAATCCCGGCACTGTCTTCACCAGCGCTCTGGTAAGCGGCTTCCCCAATCTTCTGAAGGGAAGAAGAAAGGGAGTCTGTCAGTTCCCGCAAACGAGCGGTATCAATAGTCTCTTTCTCCAGTTCAGTGCGTAATTCGACGACTTTGCTCTCTACATCAGTTTTGATATCTGCCGGCACCTTGTCCCCCAGGTCCCGCAGGGTTTTATCCGCAGTGTAGGCCAGTGTATCCGCGTTGTTGCGAGTTTCAATCTGTTCTTTATTGACCTTGTCTTCCTCAGCGTGGCGCTCTGCTTCCTTTCGCATTTGTTCTACTTCTTCATCACTTAAACCCGAACTGGCCGTGATAGTGATGTGCTGGGATTTCCCGGTAGCTTTGTCTTTTGCGGTAACCTCTAGAATACCGTTGGCATTGATGTCAAAAGTGACGTCAACCTGAGGAATGCCTCTCGGCGCCGGGGGAATTCCATCCAGAATAAAGCGGCCTAGAGATTTATTGTCAACTGCCATGGCACGCTCACCCTGCAGGACATGGATTTCTACCTGAGACTGATTTTCACTGGCAGTGGAAAAGGTCTGGCTTTCCCGGGCAGGAATAGTAGTATTCCGCTCAATCAGCGGAGTTGCCACACCGCCGAGGGTCTCCACAGACAGAGTCAGCGGAGTTACGTCCAGGAGCAACAGGTCATCCACCTCTCCACCCAGAACACCTGCCTGGATAGCAGCTCCGATAGCAACAACTTCGTCCGGGTTCACACCTCTGTGCGTGTCCTTACCAAAGAATTCACTTACAGTTTCCTGCACCGCCGGCATACGGGTCATGCCGCCAACCATAACCACTTCATTGATATCTGAAGGGGAGAGGCCGGCATCATCCAGGGCTTGTTTCACAGGTTTCATGGATTTTTCAATCAGATCACCGGTGAGCTGCTCCAGTTTAGCACGGTTAAATTTCTTTACCAAATGTTTAGGTCCCGAAGCATCCGCTGTGATATACGGCAGATTGATCTCGGTTTGCTGCATGGTTGAGAGCTCAATTTTTGCCTTCTCAGCCGCTTCTCTTAACCGCTGTAGCGCCTGACGTTGTTTCCGGAGATCAATTCCCTCTTCTTTCTCGAACTCATCCGCCAGATAATCAATAATCCTCTGGTCAAAATCATCGCCGCCTAGAAAAGTGTCTCCGCTGGTCGACCGGACCTGGAATACACCTTCCCCGACATCGAGGATGGAAATATCAAAAGTCCCGCCACCGAGGTCATAAACTGCGATTACTTCGTTTTGTTTTTTGTCAAGGCCGTAGGCAAGAGCGGAAGCTGTCGGTTCGTTAATGATCCGCAGAACTTCCAGACCGGCAATTTTTCCAGCGTCTTTGGTTGCGTTGCGCTGGCTGTCATTAAAATAAGCCGGAACCGTTATTACTGCCTGGGTAACCGGTTCGCCCAGATAGTCTTCCGCATCTGCCTTGATTTTCGCTAATATCATGGCAGAGATTTCAGGCGGTGAATATTCTTTTTCATCCATCAAAACCCGGACATCTCCATTGGGAGCTTCTATAATTTCATAGGAAACCATTTTTCTTGCCCTTCCAATTTCCGGGGAAGAAACCTTGCCGCCCATAAATCTTTTAATGGATGTAATCGTGTTTTCCGGATTTACTACAGCCTGGTTTCTGGCCGGCCGGCCAACCAGACGTTCATGATTCTTATTCATTGCCACCACAGAAGGAACAAGGCGATCACCTTCCGCAGAAGGGATAATTGTGGGCTCTCCACCTTCCATCACTGCAACAGCAGAGTTTGTTGTTCCTAAGTCAATTCCTATTATTTTCGACATATTTTCCTCCAAATTATTCAAATTACTTTATTGACAGATAATTCCTTCTTACGCGGCTACCCTCACTAATGCCGGGCGCAGTACCTTGTCACCTATCCAGTATCCTTCCTGCATTACCTCAATAATTTTGCCGCTTTCAAATTCCTCACTTTCTTCCTTCATCAACGCTTCATGTATGTTCGGATCAAAATCTTCCCCCATTGCCTTCATCGGTTTGATTCCTTCCGACTCAAGCCTTGCGCGTAATTTTTGAAAAATGATCTCAATTCCTTCAGCCCAAGTCTCACTATCCCCGGTTTCTGGTTTTTCCTGCAGAGCTCTTTCCAGATCATCTGCGATATCAAGGTACAGTTTGATGACTTCTCCCCGGGCTACCTGGCGGATATCCATATTTTCACGCAGGACACGCTTTTTGTAATTAGCGAATTCAGCCCGTGCTCTCTGCCAGCCATCCAGGTACTCCTCTACTTTGTTATCCATTTCTTCCAAAGCTGTTTGCAAAGCGGTAACCTGCTCCTCAAGTTCAGGATCTACTTCCTGGTCTTCAGAGATATTTTCCTCATTGAAGGCTGAACCATTCTGCTCTTTTTCAATCTCCGGTTTTTCCTTTTCATCATTCTTGTTTTTCATACCTGAATAATTCTCCTTCAAATTAGATTTCAGCTGCTCATTGATTCTGAAATAAGTTCGCTCATAAGATCGGATACAAACCGGACCATAGAGACACCCCGGCTGTATGCCATTCGCAGCGGACCAAGGATTCCCACAGCGCCCATCGCATGCTCCTTTGAACCATATCTGGCGATGATCAGCGAGCAGTCTCCCAGCTGTTCCCAGGTATCCTCTCCGCCGATGATCACATGTACACCGGGGGCATCGCTTTCGAACACAGTTCTGGAAAGTAGGTCATCCATCATTCCCCGGTCCTCGAATAATTCCAGCGTTTGTTTTGCTTTCTCCGGTTCAGAAAACTCTGGCTCTGAAAGCATATTCGCTAATCCATCCCGGTAAACCTCCCCGTAAGAAATCACTACCGCTTGTTTGATTACCTGATTTACAACCGCAAACACTTCCTCCAAGGGAGTGTCCTGTATTTCGCTGTTGATTTCCTCCAGTTCTTTGGCATCCATGCCGGATGCCAGTAAATTGATCTGTTCTGCTTTGGCATCTAATTGTTCCTGGGGAAATACTTCATCCAGAACCAGCGTTTGCTTATGAACCTCTCCGCTGTTCAGGATGATAATCAGCAGCACCTGCCGTCCCCGGGTCGATAAGAGTGCAATATGTTTTAAACGTGCCTTCTCAGTATGCAGTGGAGTCACAATCGATGCAACCTTGCTGTGCTGAGCCAGAACAGAGGCAGACAGTGAAAGCCAATCATCTACGTCATGCCGGACCTGATAAAACTGGTGCCGGATCATATCTTTAATAGGTGCCGGCAGCTCATCTGAGCCCATTAATTTTTGGACAAAATATCGGTATCCTTCTTTGGTAGGTACTCTGCCAGCAGAGGTGTAGGGCTGGAGCAAAAATCCCCTACCCTCGAGTGCTGCCAATTCATTTCTAACTGTGGCTGAGCTGAAATCCAGGTGATAATTAGCCACTAAACGCCCAGAGCTGATTGGTTCGGCAGTTTCTATGTAATCGCGAACCAGCAGCGCCAAGACTAATTTTTGTCTTTCCGTTAATCCAGCCATAATAATTTTCAGCGTTTAGCACTCTCGGTGGCAGACTGCTAATATCGGTTTATAGTCTATCATGAGGGTACTTAGCAGTCAAGAAAAGCGAGTGCTAATTGGGTTTTTCTTATAGGAAGTTAATAAAAATAGGGGGTTTTTGAACAGCGAAGATTTTTTCTGAACTTAGAGATAACCCGCCGGGTCGCCCCTGCCGTGAGTACCACAATTTCTCTAATAATGTCATCTTAGTAAGAACGCAGGATTAATGACAGAGAATTATTTTAATTAAGTATAAAAAAAATTATCTTATATACTATGTTATTCTGACGCTGAGATATTGTCCTGATCAGATGAACCCGCATCCCTTAGTTCATCTAAAAATTCCTGGTCCTCATCCGATAAATCCAGGTTAGACAACAGCTCAGCCCTTCGTTCCTGGGTTCTTTGAAGAGCCTGGTTCCGCCGCCAGCGGTTAATTTTGGCATGATGCCCGGACCTGAGTACTTCCGGGACTTTCCAGCCGCGAAATTCTTCCGGCCTGGTGTAGTGGGGATGTTCCAGCAAACCACTGGCATGCGAGTCTTTTTCCGCAGCTTGCGAATTACCCAACACCCCGGGGATCAAACGGGTAAGGGTATCAATCAAAACCAATGCTGGAAGTTCCCCTCCTGTCAATACATAATCTCCGATGGAGATTTCTCGGGTAATCAGGTGCTCACGCACTCGCTCATCAATGCCTTCATAATGTCCGGCAACAATAGCCAGCCTGGAATATTCTGCCAGGCTGTTGGCCATCTTCTGTGTCAACAGCTCTCCCTGGGGTGTCATCAATATCACCGGACAGCAGGGTGGATCCCCCAGGATCCCTTCCACCGCCGCAAACACTGGTTCCGGTTTCATGACCATTCCCCCACCTCCCCCGTAAGGAGGCTCATCCGTTACATGATGTTTATCCGTTGTCCAATCCCGGATATTATGCAAATCCACCTGGAGGTATCCCATCTCCTGGGCGCGATGAAGAATACTGGAATCCAGGTAAGGGGGAAAAACTTCCGGAAAGAGAGTAAAAACATCAAACTTCATGGTCCCATTCTAGCCGAGAGAGAGTTGTTGCGCAAGTGAGTACCTGTTTCTTTTGCCAGTCTATCCCCTTTAGAGGCTGGATGAAATCCTTGACGCAATTTTAATGACGGTGGTAAGATGTGCGCATGTACCTTAGCGGAAGTAATTGGAAAATGACCAAAAAACCTCGCAAGAGATCCAATCCCTGGCGTATTATTGTCCTGGTAGTGATCATTGGGATTATTGTATATTTTAACCAGACAGTTGTTCCGGAAATTCCCCCGCTATTCATTCCAAGTGTAACCCCAACAGAGAATCCTGAAACCTATACCAACAGAGCAAAAGCGCTGTTTGAAGAAGGCAAACTAAGCCAATCTATCGAAGCCTACCGGGAGGCTATTCTGGCAAATCCAGAAGATTCTTCCCTCTATGTTTCTATGGCTAGAGTGCAAATCCTGGCAGGACAACCAGAAGCGGCCCTTGAAAATGCTGAATTAGCCTTGCTTCGCAGTCCAGACAATCCCCTCGGCCATGTAATGAAAGCCTGGGCACTTGACTTTTTAGGTGATCTGATCCAAGCGGAGGTTTCTATTGAACGGGCTTTGTCCCTGGCGGAAAAAAACCCGCTGGCTCATGCAGTATATGCGGAAATTCTGATCGACAGCGAGAATTATGAAGAGGCCAGTGCAGAATCCCTCCTAGCCCTAGAATTGGGTCCAAATTTACTGGAAACCCACCGAGCCCGGGGATATGTGTTGTATTGGACAGGTAATTTCAGTGAAGCAATTCGAGAATATCAAAGCGCCCTGAATATCAACAATGCCATTCCTAATCTCCACCTGATGCTGGGGTATGGTTATTATGCAAATCAGGAATATGACAAAGCTGTTACCTCTTTCAGCCAGGCAAATGCTCTCAATCCCTCGGATCCGATACCGGATTTTGAAATTTCCCGCATCTATCTCCTTGATGGCATCTATAATAAAGCCATCCAATACGGTGAACTGGCAGTCAGGGATGCCCCAACAAATCCGCTCATGCAGGGAAATCTAGGTGTGCTCTATTTCAGAAACAGGGAATACGATCAAGCGCTAATATACCTTTCTCTGGCAGTTCGCGGCGGCACAACAGAAAACGGGGACATTGTGGAAGGTGTACCGCTTTCCTATAAAACCCGGGTAATAGAAATATTTTCCGCCTATGGTCTCACGCTGGCGCGAATGAACAAGTGTGAGGAAGCTGTGCCGGTATTTCAAATCATGCTCAGCCAGGTTTCCGAAAATGACATAGCTGTAATCAACGCCAACGAAGGCTTATCCATCTGCACAGAAAACCTGACCGAAATCACACCGACGCCCTGATCTTTCCCCTATCAACTTTCCCGGTAAGCTTCTTTTTACAGCAAAGGAACTTTTCTAGATGAGCCGCCAGCCATAATTGAGGCACCAAGCACAAATCTGATGGATCGAAAACTAACCGGAAAACGGCCCACATTCAGCAAAAAAAAGCCAACCCTTAATTTAAACCGCATCCTGATTCTGGTTGCCGTTATTGCGGTCGGTTTATGGTTTGCATTGGAGGTAAACGACCCCGAAGGTCAATTTGAACCCCTGTTTCTCCCCACGCCGACCGCGACCAGGACAGTGGATTCTCTCGTCCAGGAAGGGCAGGCGTATTTTGAAGCCGGAAAGATATTCGATCCGGATGGGAAAGATGCTATTGATGCCTATTATGACGTACTGGAGCTCCATCCGGAAAATGCCCAAGTCCGAGCTGAACTGGCACGACTGTTGACGTATTCCTCAGCATTGTTATCCACCACTGAAGAGCGGACAGAACGATTATCGCTGGCCCGTCAGGAAATCCAACTTGCGGCAGAAGGTGCCCCGGGTGACAGCACTGTCCAGGCAATCCGCGCTTTGGTCTTGGACTGGAGCGCAACTTCTGCAGCAGCCAGTGATCAGGAAAAGCAGGGTTGGCTGAATGAAGCTGAACAGGCTGCAAACCTGGCAATTACCCTCGACCCGAACAACAGTCTGGCGCTGGCATTTTATGCGGAAGTGCTATTGGATCAAAACCAAAAAGCCCAAGCCGAAGAACATGCCCGGCTGGCGGTAAGCCAGGGTCCGGAATTAATGGATACTCATCGGGTCTACGGAACTGTGCTGGAAGCGCTGGGGGAATACAGATATGCCATTGAGGAATTTGAGAAGGCAGCCGAAATCAACCCCAATCTGACATTTCTTTACATCCGGATCGGCGTCATCTACCGGGCATTAAAAGTATATGACACCGCATTAGATTATTTTGCCAAAGCTATCACAATAAATCAGTCCAACGGGGTTGAGGATCCGCTCCCTTATATCGCAATCGCCAAAACCTACTCCCGGAGCGGGGAATTTTTCATTGCAGCGGTAAATGGGGAAAAAGCCATAGCAATCAATCCCACCAACGCGAACACCTACGGTCAGTTGGGGGATATTTATGTCCGGGCCAGGAATTATGAGGGCGCCCTGCCGGTCTTGAAATGCGCGGTAGTTGGATGCTCGGCTGAAGAAAACGAATTGGGCGGCGCTGCCGTACAAGCATTGGAACTCAATAATTTTGATGTCGCTTATTATTACGCCCGCTACGGATCTGTGCTTGCCGCACTCAGCCGTCCCGGTCAGAATTACTGCCCAGAAGCATTACAGATTCTGGCAGAGCTGAAAGTAAATTTCAGCAGCGATCCCACCTTGATGAGCATCGTGGCTGAAAATGAGGCAATCTGTTATTTATTAGAAGCTACCCCAGCGCCTTAATTCATCCGATTCAACTATCAGTTCAGAGTTAAACCGGGATTTCTCCATTTCCAGTCGTCTAAGACTATTATAAGAATCATATAAAAGCCTTTTAGTAAAACTTGACTTTCATTTGGAAGAAAGTTATCATAATACCCGCTACTTAGCAGTCAAATATATGGACTGCTAACACTCCAGTATCAGATCAGGGTAACCTGCTGTTGAATCGGAGTAAAAGCATTTATCTTACAACCGTGAATTCTTTTTTAGTGAGGAAGGAGTAGAAATCTATGGCAGGAAAGCAAATCGTATTTTCAGAAGAAGCCCGACGGAAACTTCAGGTCGGGATGGATAAATTGGCAAAAGCCGTTATCACCACCTTAGGTCCCAAAGGCCGCAATGTAGCATTGGACCGAAGTTTCGGCAGCCCCACAATCACTCATGATGGTGTGACCGTTGCCAAGGAAATTGAGCTAAAGGATAAATTTGAAAACATGGGTGCCCAGCTGCTGAAAGAAGCAGCCACTAAAACCAACGACATCGCTGGTGACGGCACCACTACATCAACCCTGCTGGCTCATTCCATCGTCACCGAGGGTATGAAAAACCTGGCAGCCGGATTCAATCCCATGCTGTTGAAACAGGGCATTGAAGCAGCCGCCAAGGCAGTTTCCGAGGAAATCGGCAAAAGCGCGATTGATGTCACTACCAAAGAAGAAATCAGCAATGTGGCCAGCATCTCTGCCCAGGACCGGTCAATCGGTGAACTGATCGCAAATGTAATGGACAAAGTCGGAAAAGACGGCGTGATCACCGTTGAAGAATCCAAAACACTGGAATTTGAAACCGAGTATGTTGAAGGTATGCAGTTTGATCGCGGCTACCTTTCCCCGTACTTCGTCACCAATGCTGATGACATGGAAGCGGTAATTGAAGAACCCAGCCTGCTAATCCACGATTCCAAGATTTCATCTGCCCAGGACCTGGTTCCTTTACTGGAACGGTTGGTTCAAATAGGGAAACGGGATCTGGTAATCGTTGCTGAAGATGTGGATGGCGAAGCTCTCGCCACACTGGTACTAAACAAACTCCGCGGCATGATTAACGTTCTGGCTATTAAAGCCCCCGGATTCGGCGACCGCCGCAAAGCCATGCTCCAGGACATCGCAATCCTGACCGGCGCTACCGTGATTTCTGAAGATCTGGGACGCAAGCTGGACAGCGCGACTGTTGACGATTTGGGTAAAGCCGAAAAGGTGATCTCCACCAAAGATGACACCACCATAGTCGGCGGAAAGGGAGACGAGAAGGGGATCAAGGCCCGCATCCAGCAAATCCGGAATGAAATTGACTCCAGCACCAGCGACTACGACAGCGAAAAGCTGCAGGAGCGGCTGGCAAAACTCTCCGGTGGAGTGGCGATTATTCGTGTTGGCGCAGCGACTGAAACCGAACTGAAAGAAAAGAAACACCGGGTAGAAGACGCCCTCTCTGCGACCCGTGCTGCCGTTGAGGCAGGCATCGTTCCAGGAGGTGGCGTGGCGCTAATTAACGCCACCAAGGCTATCGACAAACTCAAGATGGAATACGCTGATGCCCAGGTGGGCGTAAAAATCGTCCGCTATGCTCTGGCCCTCCCCATGCGCAAAATTGCTGAAAACGCAGGGAAAGATGGAGCAGTAATTCTGGAAAACGTACGCCGTTACCAGGAAGAGAAAAAAGACAACAACATTGGATACGATGTCCTCAGTGAGAAATACGTTAACATGATTGATGCCGGCGTGATCGATCCTGCCAAGGTAACCCGCGGCGCACTCGAGAATGCAGCATCCATTGCGGCAATGATCCTGACCACAGAAGCGCTTATTGCAGACGAGCCAAAAGAAGACGGCGATATGATGCCCGGAGGCATGGGCGGCGGAATGGGCGGCGGAATGCCCGGTATGATGTAATCTGCTGTTTTGTAAAACCATATGTAGTGTGGATTGATATTTGATCCACACTACATTTTTTTAACACAGGTAGTAAGCGGTTCTAGTCCAAATACAGAAAAACACCTGCTTCCAGCGGGAATAATCAAGCCGGTTTTGCCTGTAACGAAGGATCCAATATGAACCAATCCGGGTAACTATTCCCTTGATGTTCTTGCCTGCTTTTGACAAAACGGGGCTTAGCTGTTAGAATCACTCCGGTTTCTGGAAAAGAAACCCCGGCTGGTTAAACCAGCAAAAACTGTACATGCTAGACGATCCATATGGTTTAAGTTGTATCGCAAGATATTTTCCTAAAAAATAGTTTCCAAAGGCACTGCCCGGCCGGTTAAGTCCCGACCGGGTATTTTATTATCAGAAAAATAACCTTCCCGGGAATTCGGCAAGAACCGAACCCGGAAGGAAAACATAATGAAGGAATTGAAATATGAGTAAAAACAAATTAAGAATTATTCCCTTAGGAGGTCTGGGGGAAGTCGGTAAAAACATGATGGTCTACGAATATGGAAAGAACATTCTCATCGTAGATACAGGTATCATGTTCCCCGACCATGATATGCCGGGAATTGATTACATCATCCCGGATTTCGAATACATCAAGAAAAACAAAGACCTAGTGAGAGGTATTATCGTCACCCACGGCCACATGGATCATGTGGGAGCTATCTCGTATGTTCTGGAGGAAGTGAATGTCCCGGTCTACGCAACTCAGCTCACCAAGGGTTTTATTGAAGTCAATTTGTCCGAAAAAGGGATGCTGGACAAAACCAGCATCCAGACTGTGCATGCAGGAGAAATGGTGAATATTGGTCCCTTTGAGGTGGAATTCTTCCATGTCTGCCATTCCATCCCAGACAGCGTCGGCTTAGGCATAACCTGCCCAGATGGATTAATCGTTCACACAGGAGATTATAAATTTGATCCTACCCCCGTTGACGGATGGCCTACAGATTTTGCCAAACTGGCTGAATTCTCCGGGCGAGGAGTCCTTGCCTTACTAGCGGATTCCACCAACTCGGATAAACCGGGGTGGACGCCTTCAGAAATGGTAATTAATGACTCCCTGGATAAGGTGTTCAGGTCCGCACCGGGCCGGATTATCGTAGCATCCTTCGCCTCCCTGGTATCAAGGATGCAGCAGGTTATTGATGCCGCTGATCGTTATGGACGCAAGCTTGCTTTTGTCGGCTATAGCATGACTCAGAACTCCAAGATGGCAAAAAAATTGGGTTATCTGAAGATTCCTCCCGATATTGAGGTAGGGTTGGAATCAGCCTTGAACATGAATCCCAAGGATGTGGTGTTGATGGCAACTGGTTCTCAAGGAGAGCCCTACTCAATCATGGGCCGGCTTTCCCGGGGTACCAACAAACGTTTTAATCTGATCAAAGACGATACGATTGTGCTTTCCTCCCACGCCATCCCGGGCAACGAGGAAGCAGTATTCAAAACCATCAATCGCTTGTTCCGCCGGGGTGCAAATGTTGTTTACGAACCACTTGCTGGGGGTGTTCATGTCTCAGGACATGCCAACCAGGATGAGATGAAGTTAATGCTGAATATCGTTAATCCCAAATATCTAATTCCTGTACACGGGGAACTAAGACATCTAAAGCAGCACGCTGTGCTGGCTGAGGAATCCAACTTTCCAACTGAAAATGTGCTGGTCATCGAAAATGGAGAAGTCATTGAATTTGAGGGTGGAAAATTAGAAATCAAAGACCGCATCCCGGGTAATTATGTCTTTGTGGACGGTTCACGTGTAGGAGAAATCGGACCCAGCGTTGTCCGGGAAAGAGAACAGCTCGCCCAGGACGGGGTCGTGTTGATCAGTCTGGTTCTGGACAAGAATGGCAAACTTCATGAAGAACCAGAGATCATCTCTCGTGGATTTGTATATAAACACGATGATGATGATATCATCGAGCAGACCCGGCAAAAAATCGTTGGGGTTGTCGAAAATACCAAAGGCGATTTGCATGACGAATTGGTTCAAACTATCCGTTCCTTCCTTTACAGCAAAACTAAAAAACGGCCGGTTGTCCTTGTTACCATGAACTGGTTGTAAGTCACAGGAAGCTACCTCACCCGTCCCTTTTTCAAGTTCATCCTGAGTAGACAAAAGGTCGTATCGAAGGACTTAGGACAGGCACCGGGCAAGGTATATAATAAAACGCACCCGAGGACGGGTGCGTTGAGCTTTAAGTTATAGGGATGACCCGGCATCCTTCAACACTTCCTCCGGTCGCAGGACAGGAGTCGCCCCTAGTTAATTAATGCTTGAGGGGGAGAGTAAGCTCCCCCGGGTCATATCACAGGATTCCAATGCCAGAAATTCACACCCCAGGCCAGCCGTGATCCCCGATCAGGGGTACAAACGCAACCGGTGTGAGATCATCTCTGATAAATTCCTTTCCTCGGCGCTGGTAGAGATGAAGCACTTGGCCGACCCTACCCCCTACCGGCATGATTAACCGTCCGCCATCGGCAAGCTGATCCAGCAGGGGAACGGGGACATCCGGCGCAGCTGCGGTGACCATGATCGCGTCATAGGGAGCAAACTCCAGCAGCCCCTTGGTGCCATCCCCCAGGTGTACCTGGATATTTTCGAATCCCAGGTCTGCCAGCAGTTGAGTAGCCCTTTCGGCCAGCGAAGGATGACGTTCAACCGTATGCACTTCCGCTGCTAACTTTCCCAGAATGGCTGCCTGGTATCCAGACCCAGTCCCAATTTCCAGCACCCGTTCATTACCTGCTAGATTCAAATGTTTGGTCATATAAGCCACAATATAAGGTTGAGAGATGGTTTGCCCTTTTCCGATTGGCAAGGGGCCGTCCTCATAAGCAAAGAGATGCTGGTTTTCAGGGATAAATAAATGGCGGGGGATGTCTAAAAATGCCTCCAAGATGCGCGGCGAGGTAATCCCTCGGCGAGCTATTTGCCTCTCAACCATGCGTTTTCTGGCTGTCTGAAAATCTATCTTTCCCAAAAGAATACCCTCAAAAAGGTTGAATTAATTCAGAAGATAGGCGATGATCCACTGGGTAGTGGCAATTAAAGCATCCTGGTGGGTTCTTTCATAATTATGGGAGGCATCCACTCCAGGTCCGATTAAAGCAACTGCAACGTCTCCACCTGCCCGCCAATAGGCTCCTCCATCAGAACCATAGTAGGGATAAATATCCACCTTGTAGGGAATTTTGTAATCATCAGCTAGGGATCGGAGGCACTGACTTAGTCCATGGTGGTAGGGTCCGCCAGAGTCCTTTACACACAAGGTGGCATGGAACTCGTCTGAAGTCTGTCCTTCCCCAATCGCAGCCATATCAACCACGACCAATTCCTTTAATCCCTCCGGGAAACCCGCGGCTGCCCCATGACCGACTTCTTCATAGTTGCTGAAAAGGAAAGCCGTATCCTGGGCAGGTTTTAGCCCAGCGTTATTAAGGGCCTGGATTGCTGCCAACAGGCAGGCAACTGCTGCTTTGTCATCCAGGTGGCGGGAGCGGATAAATCCCTGGGTAGTTTCAACACGAGGGTCAAAGGCAATAAAATCCCCCACCTGGATGCCGGATTCCCGAGTCTCCTCTGCCGAACTGGTCCGGTAATCCAGCCGTATCTCTATGGTTGCTCCGGAGCGTTCAGTAGTGTTGACTTCTTTACTGAAAACATGCCCGGAGGCTTTATTCAGCAGCACTGTTCCACGGACCGGTTCACCGCCGTTGGAAAACACCGTACAGCCTTCTCCTTCAATTGTGTTCCAGGAATATCCACCAAGCTGGGTCAGCTTCAGGCGCCCGTTGGGTTTTATTTCCTTCACCATCGCGCCCAGTGTATCCACATGAGCGGTTAAACCTCGCAGGGCAGTTTTTCCTTCACCTGCCCAACTCGCCACCAGAGCACCCTTGGCTGTTCTCCGCAGGATTAAATCTGGAAAAGCCGCCAGCTGCCGCTCAAGATAACTGACAACCTGGTCTGTGTATCCAGTTGGGCTGGGGATATTTAATAACTCCAGCAGGATTTCGTTTAGATAGGCCTGATCAAAGCCTGGTAATTTTTTCATCTATCGCCTAATTGGTTATTTAAATCGCCTTCAAAGTCTTGGATCGCTTCCCGCCAGGATACCAGCAGGGGAATAATTTTACCACTCTGGTAATCATAAGCTACCTGGACAGTTTTCCCTACGGCAAAAACCTTCCCGGTGTCCGATTCTCTGATCAGGTACTCCATATCCAGGCTCTTATTGCCCAGGCGGGAGACCCGCACGCCAACCTCAACCTCATCGGTCATCAGGATCGGAGCTTGATAATCAAGCTCCACTCGTGCCAGGATGAATCCAATCTCCAGGAAAGATTTTCCATCCCACAAACCGAGCCGTCGGATGTAGGATACCCGGGCACCCTCCATATAGGTTAAGAAGCCGGCGTTGTTGACATGGCCCTGGGGATCCAGATCGCCATAGCGGACAGATATAGGATGGAAAAAGCGGTAATCGGACATGTCTGCATTATACATGAAACAAGGAATTCTCCACAAAGGCTTAGGTTTCAATCTGATAAAGTTTCAAGTTTGACCTAGTAGGGACAGGAAGAATAATCTGACATACAAGACCCTGCATGTACAGCAGCTGACATCCTATTTTTCGTTGTGTACACTATTAGATAGGTATATTACACGTGTAATTGTTCCTACGCCGCTCACACTGACGTCTTTTTTCCAAGAATTGATAAGTGCAAAGAAACACCGGGTTTTTTCTGCCTCAAGATTAAAATCTCTGTCCAGGTATTGCTTATATAGGGCTTCGAAAATAAAGCTCTTCTTTGAGTAAATATGCTTATTAATAATGGGCAGTTTCACCTGTAACACCAAATCTTAAAAGATGCATTCGATCCTGCAAAGCTGTTGATTTCGAATTATCAAAGGAGAAAAAAGCGATGAAAAAGAAAGGAAAGATCTTACTTGTCTTCACGATCCTAATGATGCTTGTGTTGGTTATCTCGTCGGCCTGCGACGTGGCAAAGCCAGGCAAAGAGAAAGAAGCTCAAGAATTATTGGATGAGATGTTCCCGGAATCCAATGGTGACAGCTCAGCCGTGGCTGGAGAAGGTGAGACTGGTGCAGGGTCAGACGGAGAGACAACCGGGGAAGGTAGGGAAGCAGAAACCGGCGGGGGGGATGGGGAAGCAGATGAGCCAGAAAAGAAAGTATCTTTTGTAGACCAACATGATGGTGACACGAAATTGTCACCTGTGGATTGGATGCTAGATTCCCTCTATCCTGCCGCGATGAACGATGACCGGGCCAAGGTTGTTTTTTTCTATGATGAAAAGGGCGGCTGGAAATATTCCATACTAGATGAAACTCCTGGGTTGTAAATAGCCCAAAACGACATTTATGAGTAGGGATACTGGAGGGCGGAAGTTTATCCAAGATGGGCAGACCCTCCCCCTGATGAAGTCTTTCCCTGTGGTGGAGACCATACTATCTGTACTCAAGATAGACCAAACAATCCTTGGGGCAGCTACCATGTTGTTTATGCTGTCCATGACGGACTTGTTAACTGGGAGGATCAAAAATACTACCATTCCCATACTCTGGCGTTAGATACTGATGGTATTCCGGACAAAAACTTTCCTTATAATAATCCTTACGACGGTGATTACTTCCGGGACACAGATCGGCAATATGAGGCCTAGTATGATCTAAATTCAAAACAGTGGATGATGAACGCCATGGGTCAAAACTTTGCACCCTTCCCAACCGATGCCAGGGTTGTGATCAATGCTAACGTCGTGTTCTGGCTTATCCCAACCAGCGATTTTCCAATCCAAGCTCCCGCAGCCCGCGTCACCACCTTCTTAACAACCGGTGGTTATAATCCAGAGAATTGTGGTTATGATACCAATGGGGAAGATCCCACGGATAATCTGAAACAACTCTTAAGTGATACGATTTATCTACTTGATCAAGATGCTCTCCTGGCAGCCATGGTATTCGATGGAAAGTACACTCTCTTAGGCCCAGGGGATTGCAAATACAATGAAAAACCGGTGGAGGGGCAAAAAACCGATGTTTGGCGCTCAACTAGCAGTACTTACAGTAGTAGTAGTAGGGGAGGAAGGTGCACTTTTTTCAGTCGGGAAATAGGCGATCTACCCCAGGACCCGGATTCTTGGCACTACGTCGCGGAAGCGAACGATAAGATGCAAAAAGACTGGGCTTATGCCTATAATTGTTTCTGCATGAAATAAAAAAAGAGCAGAAAAATATCTCTAAATTACTTTCTATTGAGGGTCCAGATTAACATTATCTTGACCCTCTTTGTGTTTCTTAGAATATCATTAGAGCTATCATAAACGATGGCTGGATACCTCCACCACAGGTATAATAACGAACTGATATCCTCAAGGATAAGTGTCTTTAGGGATATCAAATATCAGTTTATATCGAGACTTTTTCATGGAAGTATTAACCAGTTTATTCACAATCTTGATCATTGTCCTGCTGGGTTTGTTAAGCAGGAAAACCGGGATTTTTAAAGCAGAACACGCCAAAACGCTGTCCTCATTTGTGTACTATTTTGGCCTGCCGACCCTTTTTTACGTCAAATTATCTACTCTGGACTTATTAGCTCTCGATATTCAGCTAGTCCTGGGTACTCTGCTTCCAACGTTTATATTGCTGTCCTTTCTGCTGGTAATTAAAGCAGTAAAACTTATCAACAAGGACACCTACATTCTGCTCAGTCTGTCGATAAGCTTCGGCAGTTACGCTTTTTTTGGGGTTGCTTTCTTTGAGACATTCCTGGGAGGTAAATGGCTGGCAAACTCTATCTTGTCCGCTTCCTTGTTAGGTGTGATGGGTATCATCACCACCCTTTCGCTGCTGGAATATGCCAGCGATCAAAAACAAGGAAGGAGTTTCCTGTTTAAAATCTTTTCCAACCCCTTGGTCCTGTCAATCTTATTGGGTACCGTTTCTTCCCTGGTAGGATTTCAGTTGGCTTTCCTTAACAACGCCTTTATTCTAGTAGGACAGACCTCCAGCGCGGTTGCCATCTTTGTGCTGGGGATGTTTATCTATGATCGTTTTTCTTTGGAGACAATCAAAAAAGCTTTGCCCTATTCTGTTTTCAGGACAATGGGACTGCCGCTGGCCGCCTATCTCACTATTCTGTTTATCCTTCCTGGGGTTGGTGAGCTCGGCCAATTTTTGCTGCTGGAAAACAGCATGCCGGCAGCTATCGCCCTGGTTGTGTTTGCTGAAAGGTATGAGTATAAAGTCACCGAAACTGCCGGGATCGTCAGCCTGACATCAATCTTCAGTTTTATCAGCTTGACTGCGATCTTTTATATCTCTCAGTTAATCTTTTAGTTAAGTGGTTTTCTGTGATCAAATTTCATCCCAGGAAACGGTTTCCCAGGGATATGCCTCCACCTCTTTGGCTCTTTCCCGCACCGCCGGGTCGCTTGAATATCTTCCCCTTAAATGATTGGGTAAAAGTTCTGCGATTTCGCGCATGATCCTATCCCCCAGCTCGTCCAGCTGTTGGCGTCTTTCCCTTCCTCGCCCAGTGACCGATACAGGTCCGTATGGTTTCCCGATCCGGATGGTAACCTTACTTTGATTCTTGAACCTCAGAGGAAAAACATTATTAAACCCAATAAAAGCAACCGGTAAAACCTGGTTTCGATTCTGGCAGCCAGGTAAGCCGTCCCCGGACGGTCAGGACGAAACATCTCTGCCCAGGCTCCTACTTCTGGGAAAATGCCAAAAAATCCATCCTGATTTAATACATATTCAGCATCTCGAATAGCCTGCCTGGAACCGGTCCCCCGATAAACATACAGTACTCCCCAAAAGCGGGGTAGCAATTTAGCCCATCCAGGAGTAAATGCGGGATTCGCGCCAGAAAACACCTCAATCGAAGTCGGAGCTATATGCAGCATAGCCACGGAATCCGCGAAACTGAAATGATTGCCGGTGATGATTAGCGGACCTTTGTCGGGGATATTTTCCTCCCCGAGCAGTTCAAAATCACTAAATATGTTTATAGTCAGGCGAATCAGTCCCTTGAGAGTGGAACCTGATGAATAATCTGCGGGGATATTAAAAGTCTGTTATGGTTCGTTCCTTGGCCAAGCTGGCTTCTCCACTGTCTATTTCTCAATTTCGTGGAGTATTAACCAGTATTTTTCAATGTAAATTAGGATCGGGTTTTCTTATTCTATCAAATATCCCGGCACGGGAAAGGTATAAAATTTCCCAGGTTCTTGGTCAGGATAATAATGGTATATCCTGCGAGTTCCGGTATATTTCTCCGTCAAAGCCTGATCTGTTCGAGGGCCAATGCTCCAGGCAAAAATAAACGGGGAATCCAAAGCCGGGGATTCCAGTTCCAGCAGGCTTCCGTAGGACATCCAAAGCTCAGAATGAACAATAACCAATGCCGGCGTGAGTTCTTCAGCCTCCGCTGAAGTGAAAATCGCCAGGTCGGACCGCTCAATACCATACAACCCCTGTAATCCCTGCATCCGGACAGGAAGGTAAAAATTAAGATTAACGAAAATCAGCAGGGAGGTAAAACCGATGGCAAATACCGGCCGAACCCAGTCCTTTCCCTCTTGAAACCTCCAAGGTTTTCCAATCTCAGTAGGCCAGCCAGCTAACCAGCAAATTCCAACCGCTGTAATAATGGTCAGTCCTGGTAGGGCTTCCAAATAATATCGTGGACCCAACAGCCAGGATCCAACCCAGTAAACCGAATACAGGCTCACCAGCGAAAGGAATATCCCTAATAACAAATAAGTGATCCGGGATTTGCGGGCTTTTAATAGACCAAATGGCAAAAATATCCAGGAGATTTTCCACCACCCGAACAGATCACTTAACCCGGTTCGAAGACTTTGTTTTGTATTCCACCAACCCTGGATAAAGCTGTGACCAACCTCAGATACGCCATATCCCGGACCGAAACCAACTTTGTCATATGTCCACCACAGCGTGTAGAGGTTAGCAAAGAATCTCCCTGTAAGCGCCCACTGCCATACAAAATGAAGGGAAATTAAACATAGGGTTATCCCTCCGGTTAGAACTACCTGACGTCGTTCCCTGCTGCTGCCTCTGATTAATAAAAAGACCCCATAAATGCCAAAAGGAAGCGCGATGGCGGTCATCGTCAACGGTCTGGTTAACCCCAGAGTGCCCAGGCATAATCCCGAGACTGCTGACTTAAACCATCGCTCCTTTTTTTCTTCTGTTTCCAGGGCATCTATCCAGAAGAGGATAAATGCTGTACACAATACCAGACTCCAGACATGGGAAAGCAATGAACCTGCCTGAATTAGAAAGAAAGGTGAGGATCCTAGAAGAACTGCCGCGAGTATGCCGACCGTTTCTCCAAAGGTGCGTTTTCCCAAGCGGTAAACCAACCATGCCGTGATGCCTGCCAGGATGGGATTCACCCAAACCCGAAGTCCGGCCCTAATGCCCAGCGACAGGACCACAGGCCATCCCAGCGGGTATTTGGCAAACCGTGCCCCCTGATAATCAATTACAAAAGGAATTAAAAAACTGCTTGAGAATTCTGGAGAAGGAAGGCTCAGGTCTCCACCGGCAATCACTTTTCCCTGCCAGAGATATGCAAACTCATCTTCCAGATGAGGCATGTTTTCAAAGACCAGCCCTGCAACCAGGGCTGCACTAACTACAACCACCAGGCTTAAAAGAACTGCAATCCGGTCTATGGAGGTCATGTCATCAGGCGTTAACTTTCCGCAGAGCTGTCAGCGCTACTTCATGCAGAATGCCGTTAGTTGCACATATACCCCTGTTTTTTTTCAATGTCCTTCCCTGTGAGAAATCCAGCGGATTTCCATCCAGATCTGTTACTCTTCCGCCGGCCTCTTTAACGATCACCGACCCAGCCGCCTGATCCCAGATTTTTTCCCGGTAATCCATCTTGCCGGGGGACAATAAACGCAGATATATATCTCCCCTTCCTGCAGCCAGCAGGGCATATTTCACCTGACTGTCCATCCTCACGGGTTCCGCTTCACCACCTAATTCTTCCTGAAAAAGATCAACCCGGGAAACATCGGTGTGACCAGACTCAAACGAGCGCATCAGGCGGGCATGCTTCGGTTCCAACCGGGTTGATACTGCAAGCGGTGAATACGGATGATCTGCTTGGCTTTCCCGCAGCTCAGTGATCCAGCTTCCACTCCCTCTTTTGGCAACCAATATTGACCCGCTGCCACCGATATCTTCCCGGAGATCAGAATTCATATTTGGACAGCCGAGCACACCCAGCTGAACTATCCCGGCTTCCACATAAGCCAGTGCGCAGGCATATTGGGCTCCCCGTAAAAATCCCTTGGTACCATCGATAGGATCCAGTGTCCAGAAGTTTTCTCCCGGGACATCAACTCCCCGATCAATGTACTCGCATACAAGCTTTGAAGTGACCCCGGGGATTTCACGATTTACAAAATCTGTCACCCTCTCCAGTGTTTCTCTCTCATCCGGCAACCGCAGCACATCAGCCTGCTCTTCTCCCACCAGAATCGCATCGGGAAATTTCTTTCCCAGCAAATAACCGACAACTGCCTGCGCGGCAAAATCTGCCACAGTCACAGGGGATCGGTCATCTTTTGTTAACGCTACGGAAACCATTTCATCCTGGATATCCCCCGCCAGGGAAGCAGCTTGCCGCACTGCGTTGATAGCAAACTCAATTTTTGGTTCGTTGATATTTATCATACGGTTAACTTAACATTAAACGCTTTACTCTGCAAGATGCAGATGTCTCTGCTAATATTTGGTTAAAATGTCCTTCTTTTTTCAGGGAGCAGGGACTCCTGTCAGGTCATAGGTCATTGCTCCAGTTATTATCACCGGGGTGATTTCCCCTTCTGGGAGTTCTCCCTCCACAATCACCATGCCGTCAATTTCTGGCGCATCCCGGTAAGTACGGCCAAGTGAGATCAACTCTGTTGATCCGTCTACATTTCCCTGCCCTTCAAATAGTACGTCTAATGTTTTTCCTACCAGCGTCTGGTTTTTCTGAAGAGAGATCCCCTGTTGGGTTAGCATCAGCCGTTCTTTCCTCTCTGCCTTAATAGCCGCCGGGACAGGATCGCCCAGGGTTTCAGAGGTTGTGCCTGGTTCAAAGGAAAATTCAAATACGCCAACCCGATCAAAACGGATCTCTTTGATGAAATCAAGCAGAGTTTCAAATGCCTTTTCGGTTTCACCCGGATAGCCGACAATAAAAGTAGTTCGCAGGGCCAGTTCGGACATTTCTTTTCGTAGTTTTTCGACTGTCTTATAGACCCAATCCATATTTGCCGGACGCCTCATACTTTTTAATACCCCCGGGTCCGCATGCTGGAGAGGAATATCTATATAAGGCAGGATTTGTCGATTGGCGGCCATCACCTCAATCAACCGGTCTGTTATATACCCGGGATAAGCATATAGGATTCGGATCCAATCAACATCTGGTGCTTCCCGGGCTAATTCTGTCAGCAAAACCGCTAAGCCGTCTTTTTGTCCCAGGTCATGCCCATAATCAGTAGTATCCTGTGCGATCAGGTTGATCTCCCGAACACCCTGTATTTGAAGATACCGCGCATCCCGTAAAATATCCTCCAGCGGACGGCTGACAAATGTGCCTTTGATCTTGGGAATGGCGCAAAAGGCGCAGGGGCGGCGGCAGCCGTCTGCAATCTTTAGGTAAGCACTGCTTCCCTGGATATGGGCTTCTACTGTCCCCCGCGGGGAACGGCCGACTACTTCAGCATCCGGCAGGTGATACAGAGTTTGAGGATAGCTTCCCTCCCGCAGGTTTTTTACTACCTGGAGGATGTCCATCCAGCGCCGGGTTCCAATTACTCCATCTATCCCGGGGACCTGCCGGACAACATCTTCACCATACCTCTGAGTAAGGCACCCTGCGGCAATTAACAGCTGACCCTTTTCTTTTTCTGCTGCCAATTCTTTCAAAACAGCATAGGATTCTTCCCGGGCCGGTTCGATAAATCCGCAGGTGTTGACGATCAGAAATTCAGCTTGTTGGGGATTCTCTTCTGCTGAAAATCCATCCCTCTGCAGCATCTGTGCCATAGAATTTGAATCAACGGCATTTTTAGCACATCCAAGAGATACCAGGTGAAAGGTTTTTTTCTTCATTAATTGATTAATATTACGGATACTTTTGCTACGGCGCCGGGGTCATTGTTCGTGTGGGTATAGAAGTAGCTACGGGTGTTTCCGTTGGCGTTGGTGTAAACGTAGTTGTTGGTGTAGGCGTGGTTATGCCTTCAGCAGTGTATACCCGGTTAATTACCTCTCCGTAAAGACCCATAACGCCCAAATCCCGCTGGTTGTAGATCACTTCTACGCCGGCAGCATTCCCGGTCAGAATTTCGATATTCAATTCCCCGCCAAATAATTTAACACTTCCCGGGAGTAATCTGCCTTCAAAAGTTAAGATATTATCGACTGTCACCCTCACCCATGATCTCTGGATGATGATCAGCTGAATCTGAACTTTTTCATTCCCCGTCAATTGCGGAGTAGATGTTGGTTCTCCTTCCTCAACATCAGGACTATCTAGTTCCGGGGTAAGAGCTACTTCAACTTCAATCTCTCCCGGCGTAGTTTGAGCTTGCTCCAGGGTTGGTGTATGAGTAAGGGACGGCAGCAATATATCCGCCACGCCAGGAATGGTTGCTGTGGATTCGGCGGGGGCTGATCCTCGACTCCCGAAAATTAGCACGCTAGACCAGATCGACACACTGGCAATCAGCAGCACTACCCCGACCCATAATATAGTGGGACTGGCGAGGAAGCGGCGTATCCAGACCGGCAGGGATACAGAACTACCCGTATCAGGTGCATGCTTACGGGCCTCAGATAACCTGGTCTGTAACACTTCTGCATAGTTTAATAACAACGGCTCTGGATCCAAACCTAGGAATTGAGCATAATTCTTAACCATCCCTCTACCCTGAACTGTAGAAGGCAATTCTTCAAGGCTTCCGTTCTCAATTGCTGCCAAATAGCGTTCCGGAATAAATATCTGGTTTTCTACATTGGATAGTGTAAAGCCCAATCTTTCCCGCTGGGTTTTTAATATTGTTCCAATCTCTCCCAAAGGTTGAGTTTCTTTAGGCGTTGAGAGTGTTGCTAGATCATCTGGAGGAGATTTAGGTTTGCTTGAAATTTCCTCATCTATTGATAATCTCAATCGAGCAACCAGGGGGGAAGGGTCCAAGGCAAGGGCTCTTGCATACGCCCGGATAAAACCCTTTTGCTGCACAGAGGAAGGTAGCACATCAAAATTATCCGCTTCAATCGCAGCTAAATACTTCACCCGGATGCGCGTCAAAACAGAAATCTCATCCAGTGAGAGTTTCTGTTCTTCCCGGGATTGTTTTAAGATCTTCCCAATTGTGAGTTTGTTTTCAACCATATATCAATACAAAGACCGGTCTGGCCAGCTGTTTGGCTGATTCCAGACCGGTTTGTTTTTTCATCTGCTGGCCGTAGAATTCTTACTCAGTCTCGTCGTCCTCAGTTTCCGCTTCCGTATCCTCTTCAGTCAGATCGGTTTCAGCGGCAGGCTCACTCTCGTCAGCCACATCTTCGGTTTCAACATCCTGATCAATATCTTCATCTTCTAGGATATCAACAAGGGCTTCTTCCACTCTCAGCGCCTCCTGTTCTTCTTCTTCCAAGGCGGATTCGGGAGACTCGCCTTCCCGGTGAATAATGATTTCAATTTTCGGGATCAGGTCCACTGTTAAGCGGACTGCCAAGTTATGTTTCCCAATCATGCGTAAAGGCTGGGATTCAATCTGTTTGGCTTCAACGGTCACTCCAATTTCTTCGCTGACTTTTTCAGCGATCATCTGGGTGTTAATGGAACCATACAGCCGGCGTGTCTCACTGGCTTTGGCGGCAAAGGTGAAGAGCTTTCCTTCCAGCTGCTCTGCAACACCGCCTAATTCTAGATTTACCTTGGCCCGTTTTATTTCACCGTGTTTCTGGATGCGGCCCGCCTGCTTTACGGCGCCGGGGGTTGCCAAAACAGCCAATCCCTGGGGCATCAGGTAATTCCGCCCATAACCTGGAGCTACTTTTTTTACATCCCCGGCACGGCCTAACTTATACACGTCTTCTAACAACAATACTTTCATAGTCTCTAGCCCTTTCTACTAAATTTTGAATAGAGTATACCTGGTGCGAAGGGTACAACGCACCAGACGCGGAAAATTTTACCAGATGGTCAGAGTGCAGTCAATGATCCCATGATGCTATATGAAGTGTTCAATCAGAGAATCAACCAGAGAGATGTTCACAGATTTTGGCAGATTAAATTCTAAAAAAGATAATCAAGGCGATTAGGCCAATCAGCATAATCAATTGTATGGCAAATCCAATCCCTGGGATTTTTTCATCCCGTTTGTCCTCCAATTGGAGCAGCGGGGGGGATCCCTGAACCTGAAAAAGGGGACCTGTGAACCAGGTGTATATTGCACCGCCAAACAGGCCTCCAATATGTCCCCAGTTATCAATCCCGGGAGACAATCCAATCAAGATATTCACCACTGCGACCTGGATAATCTGTCGAAGAGCAACCCGGAATTGATCCCCGAATAACTTTCTATGATGGTAGATAAACACACCTTCTGCCCCTAAGAGGCCAAAGATCGCTGTGCTTGATCCCAGAGAAGGAACCGGTGTAAAGAAGAAAGAAAACATATTGCCGGTAATCCCGGCGATTATATACAACCCCAGGAAACGGAATGATCCAAAGAAGCGCTCCACTCTTCTTCCCAGGATATAGAGGGCATACATGTTAAACCCAAGGTGAAGAATTGATCCGTGCAGGAACATGGGGGTTATCAGCCGCCAGTACTGACCTGCTAATATCAGCTCGTTTGCTTTTAAACCAATCGCTGCTGGAACATCGAAACCCACCAGAAAATCGGTCAGAAGTTGCAGCAGATATAAAACCACATTAATGACCATCAACGAGTAGGTAACCAGCGGTTTCCGGTCAGGCAACTTAATCTGGATGGATGGTTGGGTTTGACCTGCGTATCCTTCGATCTGCTCCTGCTGCCCTCTAAAAATTACTGGATCTGATCTTTGCGGGTAAAAATCCTCCCGGGCCACCACTCTTTGGAAATGTATTGGACCGGAAGCATTCGCACTGATAAAGGGAATGTTTATCTCTGATCGGAGATTTGTTTCCAACTCCAATCTAACTTTCTCCACCGCATCCTTGATCCGCTCCAATGCTACAGGATCCTGGGATAAATCTAACTTGTATTTCAGGGAGATTTCAGAGAGTATGCTGGAAAATAACTGCTGACCTGGATCATTTTTTTCTGAAGAAACGGATAAAGAATTTTGGTTCATAAATTTACTTCTCGTTGGTAAACACGCTGTTGCTCTGCTTTGATAATGGCTTCAATCATATCCACAGTCTCGTCCAGTTGGTCATCTCTATTCACCACAATATAATCAAACAGATCAATCTTCTTAAACTCCTGTCGTGTTGTTGCAATTCTTAATTTTAGACTTTCTTTAGTCTCTGTATTTCTCTTTTTCAGGCGGTTAATCAATTCTTCATCACTCTGGGGTGACAGAAAAATCAGCAGCGCATCCTCAGCCAAATTCCGCACAGTTTCAGCCCCCTGGACATCAATCCGCATAATGACGTTTTTTCCGCTTGCCAGTGCTTTTCTAACCTGTAATTTAGGAATGCCCTTGTAATCCTGATAAACAACTGCATATTCTAGAAGTTCACCTTCATTAATCATTTTAGCGAATTCATCTTCGGACAGGAAGAAATAATCCACCCCATCTACTTCATCAGGACGGGGTTTACGAGTTGTCGCAGTGATCACAAAATGAAATGGCAAACCACGAGATTTCATCTCCTGCAGCACAGTATCTTTCCCCACCCCGGAAGGACCGGAGATCACAATTAATAGAGGTTTTGGCGGGTTTACATTAAAAATATCTGCCGATGAGCTGTCATTCATAACAAAATATCCTTATCAATTATAATTGGAGCGTACAATTTCCACCTTGAGGAGTCTATTGTATGCCAAATTACGAATACCGTTGTACTGATTGTAAACACATTTTTGAAATATTCCTAACCTATCAGGAATATGGGGCCCAGCCGGTGGACTGTCCCAAGTGCGAGAGCTCTCAACTCAAGCGGATAATCAAGCCTGTCCGGGTTGCCCGTTCAGAGCAAGGTCGGCTGGAATCACTGACTGATCCAGACCAATTAGCGGGGCTGGATGATGATCCCCAGGCTCTGGGAAAGATGATGCGCCAGATGAGCCAGGAATTAGGGGAAGATATGGGTCCCGAATTTAATGAGGTGGTCGATCGGTTGGAAAAAGGCCAATCCCCCGAGGATATAGAAAAAGATCTTCCGGATCTGGGATCCGACGGGGGCGGTCTCGACCCCAGTCTTGGTCTATAAATCTAAAACCCGCAGGTAAGTCAACCTCTGGCAATCCTTCCACTGCTGTTAAATCCAGCACGCTGTCAACCACTGCACTAGAATTTTCCTCAGTTCTTTCTGAACCTCTTCAAATGGGCGGCCAGCATCCACAATTATCCAACGATCAGGGTCTGCCTTCACCAACTCAAGATATCCAGCTCTAACCCTGTGGTGAAAGTTTATATCGTAGGCATCCAGCCGATTGAGTTCTCCTGCATCCAGCCGACGTTGTAAGCCTACTTCCGGTTCCAGATCCAGCAGGAGTGTCAAGTCAGGGGTTAATCCTCCGGTTGCGTAATGAATAATCCCCTGCAGAGATTCCACGGTATTCCTGTGACCATAACCCTGGTATGCCAGGGTGGAATCCGCATAGCGGTCGCACAACACGATCCCTCCTTCAGCCAAATGCGGTTTAATAATTTCATCTACCAATTGAGCCCGGGCAGCCTGGTACAACAAAGCTTCGGTGCGGTCCACCATGGCTGTATTTTTCAGGTCAAGCAAGGTGTCCCGGATCTGATCTCCAATAGATGTCCCCCCGGGTTCCCGTGTTGTTTGTATAGGGTATCCATCCTGAATTAACTGCTCAGCCAAAATATCCAGCTGAGCCGTTTTTCCGCTACCATCAGGACCTTCGAAGGTGATAAATTTTCCCGTTTTACCCTGCATTGATTGATGAGTTTCCAACTCTATGATCTTTTCAACTTTTCCGCTATCGTTATTGGACACTTATGATTCTTCCCTGAAAATCCTCACTCTCCGGTTGGGATCTTTTCCGAAAGAATGAGAAACCAGGTTGGCTTGGTTCACCATCTGGTGTTGAAGACGTCTGATATAAGATGAAGCCGGTGGTAGTTCCACCCAGCGTTCTCCATTCAATACTGCCTGTATGGCGCCCTGGGTTTGCTGCAGAGCCTGTTCATCATTTTTGGAAAGAGAGCCGTTTTTTAGATTAAAGACATCATTTAATAAATGCTCCATTCTTTTGGCTGTATTGGATCTTAATACATAAATTGGCAAGCCCAGTTCTTCTGCTTCTGCAATTGCCTTTGGATTATCCCGGTAATGATGTTTCAAGGTGACTGCGATTCGGGCATCCCTGACATGTTTTTCAATGGAGATTGGAACATTCAGGTTTTTGGCCGCTTTCAGCATGCGGTCACGGGCAACACCATAGGTAAAAACCGGTAAAGTTTCTAACTCATCATGGTCTAGCTGCCATCGCAGTCCATCGCCAGCAAACTCGTCCTCAGGGACGGGGTCCACTCCTGTACGGTTTAACACATGACGGTGAGGTGTCTTTATGATGTTAATTTCACCATCTTTTGATCGGGACCTGATTTCAGGAACAACCATATCACTCCGCAGAAGTGAATCTACCGCTGTTGAGACATCCTGATGAATTGCCAGTTTGTCTCTGGTTTGGATTTCTATCAATACATGGAAAGTGGGATTGGATCGACGTTCCAAGACAGTTTTTTGAGTTCCTCTCCGCTTGGCTTCCTCATCAGAAAGTGTAACTGATTCGATTCCCCCTACAAGGTCTGCCAGGGTTGGATTAATCAACAGGTTCTGAAGAGTATTTCCGTGAGCAGTCCCAATCAGCTGCACCCCCCGTTCTGCTATCGTGCGGGCAGCCACAGCTTCCAATTCTCTGCCGATTTCATCAATCACTATTACTTCCGGATTGTGGTTTTCTACTGCTTCAATCATCACCTCGTGCTGAAGTGAGGGCTGGGCAACCTGCATCCGGCGGGCTTTCCCGATTGCGTGATGGGGAACATCCCCATCACCCGCTATTTCATTGGAAGTATCTACTATCACCACCCTTTTATTCTCTGCTAGAATCCTGGCCGCTTCCCGCAACATGGTTGTTTTTCCCACACCCGGTCGTCCCAAAATCAGCAGGCTTTTCCCACTTTCGATCAAGTCTTTGACGATATCCGTTGTCCCATAAACCGCTCGCCCAACCCGGCAAGTCAAACCGACAATATCTCCTTTGCGGTTCCGGAGAGCTGCAATTCTGTGCAGGGTTCGTTCCAAACCGGCTCGGTTATCACCGTCAAATTCACCGATCCGCTTAACGACATAATCAATATCCTTCCGCGTGATCTCGTTACCGCTTAATTCTAATTCCTCACTAGAAAATCGCGCAGTTGGAACGCGTCCCAGATCGATAATGACCTCGATTAAATCAGCGTTCTTTCCTTCTAATGTGATAGATTTGCTGATTTCTGGCGGCAAGACTTCAAATAACGAGTCTAAATTGTCGGTAATGCGCTGGTTTGACATAATTAATTCTTAATTTCGGTGTTAGATATCGGGGTTGTGATATCCGGCTGTTTTTCGAAAGCCTGGTAATTGAACGTCTGTTTGGCATTATAGTGGACAGCCAATCTTTTCACCACTGCTTTTTGTTCTGGTCCAGGGTCAGCTCCGGCTCTTACCAGAGCTGAAGTGATCCTTTCCTGATAGGAACGGATCCGAAGGTAAACATCACGCATATTGCGGTAGGGCAAATGGTAAAACAATGCCGCCAGATATTCCTCCATGTCCGATAATTCCGGCTCCAGGAATATATCCACCAGGATGCCATTAGGGCCAAGCCTGGTTTCCGCAAAACCCACTATTCTCTCTTCGTACCAACAGATCATACCTTCAACTTTTGGGAAAGTGGGTGGGGGTTCCACCCGTTGGACCGCACCGGGTACGATCCTTTGGTATAACGATACAATCTGATCATCATCCCCTCTTGTAATTGGAATCCAGGCTTTTTTCCCCATACCAGAGGAGAATCGTCGGGGGAGTTTCCAAATCTGTTGTTCTGCATAAGCCCGAAAGCCAGCCTGGTATAGAATATCTTCCTCAAGTATGTTCTGGGGTACTTCTGCCAGAACCTGGACAGCACCCCGTTCTCCCGCCTGGGCCGTGAGCAGTGAGAGCAGTTTCCCGGATCCAGACTGGAAACTCATCTCCATCGGTGCCAGGAATACTAGCCGGGCTGATAAACTCGCAGAGGACTGATAAATTTGGCCAATTAATAACGGATAAGGTTCAGAATCGAGGGGGTGTACTGCGGTAAAAAATCCACTTGAAGGAGCAGCTATTGACAGCAGGGCACTTGAAAACAAACCCGGATTGTAAACCAATCTGAGGGTATTATCCAGGTACTGCCGCTGTTTTTGGTAGCGCGGTAAGGTAAACAAATCCTTCCACGCAATATTTCGTGCCATAAAGTTAAAATCTCAATGTCTGCGATTTTCTTGAATTAGGTGTAAAAAATAACGGTGAACACGATCGTCATCAGTAAGTTCGGGATGGAAGGAAGTAGCCAGCAAATATCCTTGCCTGGCTGCTACTATCCGCCCATCTGGCAATTTTGCCAGCGCTTTTGCTTCTCCTTCAACTGCGGTGATCAGCGGCGCCCGAATGAAAATCCCAGGGAAGGCGGCCGGGTTAGAAGATATGACCTCCAAAGCAGGAATATCCAACTCGGTTTCAAAACTGGCAATTTGTCTCCCGAATGCATTCCGGTCAACAGTAATATCCATTAATTCAAGCAAGGGTTGGTTCCGGTGAGCGTCTTTGGAAAGGAAAATTGCGCCGGCACAGGTTCCCCAAATCGCCTTCTTTTTTCCATAATTACGCAGGGGTTCCAAGAGATCAAAATCAACCGCAAGTTTTCCTATCGTGGTGGATTCACCACCGGGTATTATGATCCCATCCAGATCATGGATCTGTTCCGGGAGCCGAAGTTCAACAGTCTGGACACCTATCCCTGTAAGAACTGCCAGATGTTCCTGAAATGAACCTTGTAAAGCCAGGACACCTACCTTCAGGGGACCAGGATCAAATGGCGGTCGGGTTTCTTTCATAGGTATAAAATTAAATCAAATGTCAAACAGTCTTTACCAACCGCGTTTTGATAGGCGCTCATTATCTGCTAAATCGGATACATTCATGCCTACCATAGCCTCACCCAAGTTCCGGCTGATCTCTGCCAAGATTTCTGGGTTTTTGTAATGAGTAACCGCTTTTACTATCGCTTCACCCCTTTTTGCTGGGTTCCCGGCTTTAAAGACACCAGATCCTACAAACACGCCGTCAACACCCAACTGCATCATTAAGGCTGCGTCTGCGGGGGTAGCTATTCCCCCGGCAGCAAAATTGACCACGGGAAGCCGGCCGAGCTCTCGGGTTTCTTTGACAAGTTCATACGGAGCTCCGATATTCTTGGCAAAAGTCATCAGCTCTTCTTCTGGCATGTTACACAGCTGCTTGATTTCTCCAAAAACCGTCCTGGCGTGCCGGACAGCCTCTATCACATCCCCGGTTCCGGCTTCCCCTTTAGTCCGGATCATCGCTGCTCCTTCACCTATTCTGCGCAGGGCTTCCCCTAAATTTCTACAGCCACAGACAAAGGGGGTTTTAAACTGGTGTTTATTGATATGGTAAGCTTCATCAGCAGGCGTTAACACCTCGGATTCATCAATATAATCAACTTCCAGAGCTTCTAGAATTTGCGCTTCAACAAAGTGCCCAATGCGGACTTTGGCCATCACGGGAATTGATACACATTTCATAATTTCCATGATCAGTTCGGGGTCGCTCATTCGAGCAACACCACCATCAGCCCGGATATCTGCTGGAACTCTCTCCAAAGCCATCACGGCAACTGCGCCGGCATCTTCTGCTATCTTCGCATGGTCTGGTGTGACAACATCCATTATCACACCGCCTTTGAGCATTTGGGCTAAGCCTTTTTTTGTAGTAAAGGTACTTACTTGAGATTCCACTTTCACCACCTTCCTAATAAATCGCCTGTCCGGAGTACACTGATTGTATCTCCTCGACAAGCATAAAAACCACACTAAAACCCATCCAAAACAATTTTCGCAAGGATTGATTCTAGCGACCAAATAGCACTCTGATTCTACCACGCGCAATAATCAGAGGCAAATTTCCTTAGTGTGTATATATACTTTGGGAGAGAAAGTCAGCAGAGCTTTTCCGGGTATAGAAATCTTCCATCTGTTTTTTTATCGGAATGAGAAATGAAAATCCATCAGCGCAGAATTAGGATTTAATCTAACGCGGAAAAACATTAATCCTGATCGCAGTCCGAATGTTTCCATCAATTTCCACGTCGACAAATTCGGGAAAGCTGACAATTTCATATCCATCTTCAGCAAGGTAATTACGAGCTAATGCCAGCGCTTTTACAGCCTGGTTGACTGCGCTGGCGCCAATCGCCTGAACATATACAAACTGGCGCTCACGGAATATGCCTGCAATCGCCCCCGCTACGGCTGAGGTTCGGGATGTCGCTGAAACCTTGATGATATCCACTTTGTCGGTATCCATGACAAGCTCCCTGAAGTAAGATGTAATCCAGTCGTACAATATTGAAATATTCACTTGGTGCTTTTCATTGTACAAAAAGCTACTAATAAAATCAAGCAGGCAAGAGTTGATACCTGGGTTTTTGATTATACGCAATGTGATTTTAACTGGACGGTATTTGTACGCTCCTGGGGTACAATATGCCTATTGTTAATTAATCTAATTAAGATCGCTGCTCGTTGCTCGACATCATTACTATCCATCGGACCACAACCCAAAGGATACTTTATGACTTCAGAAATCATCTATTTTGAACAGCTCGAGGAATTGATTGAATCGTTCCCCCCGGATAGCATCCTCAGCAGGACCATCTACCAGGACGATTCGATAAAAACAATTCTATTTGGATTCCACCCTGGACAAGAGCTATCGGAACATACTGCCGCCGTCCCGGCGCTGCTTCACTTTATACAAGGAGAAGCTCAGTTGACCCTGGGAGAAGACGTAAAAACTGCTCAAGCAGGAACCTGGGTACGGATCCCACCTCGACTTCCTCACAGCATCCATGCAAAGACAAAAACTCTGCTGCTGCTGTATTTATTGTTAGATAATTAGTGGTTTTTCACAGGAGTGTTTCCATGAAAATATTAGCTGTCGTTTCTGGCGAATACGGGAAAAGACACGTTCAGAATATACGGGATTTTGGTCCAAAAACCTGGGAAATTGAAACCTGGCGGACTCCGCCGGTTTTTCCTCCTTTCATTGATGATCCAGAAGATTTCCTACCTGATCAACTTCCCCCCGCTGATTTAATCCTTTCTTTCGCGGAACATAAAGGCGCGGCTGAATTACTGCCGGAAATTGCCAAGATGACAAAAGCCCAAGCTGTATTGGTCGCAGTGGATGATGAACTTTGGCTCCCCCGAGGACTCGATCGTCAACTGCAAGGCTGGCTTGAAGAAGCTGGTGTGGATTGTGTCACGCCCAAGCCGCTTTGCTCGCTTACTGAAACCACTTATGGCATAACCAGGTATGAAACAGCCGACTATAACAATCCGCTAATCGCTGAGTTTGCCCGCTATTTTGGTCAACCAGAATTATCCTTGGAGATTGATCCGGATTCCCGGACCATTACCTCCGTTGAAGTGACCCGAGATGCGGTTTGCGGTTGTACGAGATATGCAGCTGAAGGGTTAATTGGTTTGTCAGCAGACGAAGCTGAAGAGAAAGCCGGTTTACTCCACCATCACTATCCCTGCCTGGCAAGTATGCAAAAGCTCCCCCATTTTGACCATGACACCCTGATGCATGTCTCTGGCCAGGTCTTTAAGAACAAAGTCGGCGTCCAAGTCAAACCATATAAACAAGTTCGATCATTTAAACCTGGAAAATACTCAGAGTAAATTGTTACCGTTTCCCTTTTCCAGCGAAGTGCTGCAGCAAATCTTGATCTGTGATCTTAAACTCAGTCCGGTTGATTTGAATCGCCCCTTTATCAGCAAACTGATACAGATGCCGGCAGACCATCTCCCTGGTGGATCCGATCCGGGCCGCCATGTCGTCAAGCGTTAAATCCCTGGTCAAGGTATCTCCTGGTAGATCTTTAAATTGCTCCAGCAGTAGGTGTGCAAGTCTTCCCGCAACTGGCTGAAATGCCAATTCCTCCAGAATTTGACTGGCAATAAGCATGCGCTCCACCATCAACTGAGACAGGCCCCAGGCAAATTGTCCATTTTTGAGAATAAATGACAGTAGTTTATCTCTGGTCCAGAGCCGGAGACGGGTTTCCTGATCAGCAACCAGCGCTACAGGCATGCCAATTCCCTCTTTAAAAAATCCCAATCCCCAGAATACCTCTCCTACCAATGGACGGTTATCCCATAATGATGATCATGATTTCTCTGGGTAATTACTTACGCCTCTATTCCCTTCTTCCTAAACCCGTCCTGGCTGCAACTTATATCGGTGTCGGGGGCTGGATATTCTTCTCTAGTCTCTTTTATTATCAGCGGCCGATGAAAAGTATGCAGTATATCTAATTTTTCTCTCAACTCACATTTCTAGGTAATCGAAATTCATAATTCATGGATATGCAGAATGGTAAGCTGTCAGACAAGGTTCAAATCGAGAGCGCCCATTCATTATTAAAATCAAACAGGATTGGTTCTAATCTTTGAGACTTTCCCCTTCTTCTGAAATCTCATTTCAAAGGGCCTCAGCTGTTTAATTAGAAAACCAATCCTGTTTTTATCTTGATGTTTGATAACTGAGCACTGGCAATATAAGCTGCCCATTCTCAACCCGGGCAGTAGTCAAGAAGATTATTCTTCTTCTCTTAAATCTTATGCTCCTGGTTTGTGACCTGCTCCGAAAAGATGTTTATCATCGCCCGCAGCACAGTTAAGAATCCTCCTACTATCAGTACTGTTCCTATAACAACGAGCGGCCACTCAAAGACAAACACCCAATTCTCACCAAAAAAGGTGTGGGAAGGTCCTGCCCAGGCAAATATAGTCAGGGTTGTAATTCCCACCAAAATTGATACCAAACCAGCAGCTGAATTCTTTTCAGATTTTTCCATAGGCTGGGAAAAATCAACTTTATCCTTAATCCCTGGTAACCGGAGGATTAAGAAGAAGACCAGTGTGGCCAGATTGGTAAAGAATTTTACATTGGCAGGTGTAGCAGCTCCCCTTAATGTCAGAGACGCGTAGAATTGTATCCCTCCCAGGACAACCCCAATACCCAGAACGATCATTGTAAACCGATAAACCCTTGGTTTTCCCCGGATTAGTTTGATCAAAGCAATTATCCCTGCAATACCCGTCGAGACCGTTGTAATAACAAGGATTTGATATAGCCACCGGTAATCCGCTAATGCTTTAAAAGCCATTCTGTACCCGATATTATTCGAGAACGCAGCACAATACGTTCCCGCGCCACCCAAGACGTTCATCGCGGCCGTCATGCCCATCAAGATGATTGCCACAATCCGAAGTGTTTTCATTGATCCTTTCATTTTATTTATCTCCTGGAAATATCTACACTTTCGTCTACTAAAAAAACAGTCAGTTTACGGAGTTTCCACGTTATCTTCCAGACCCCATGGATTCTCTGTGAAATGGCATCGATCACAAATTACCTCTAATACAATTTCGTGTGAGGTGAAGGGAACTATGCCGGTCTCAACTATTGTTTCTGCTTCTCCGCTTTCGACCTCAACCGACCAGGGAATATACGTAATCCAATAACCCAACTCTTCATCCGGTCCTATTTCCCAACCAGCGCTGTCGTGACAAGCCGCACAGGAGACATCTTGATGTTCTTCATCGTGTCCTGGAACAGGATCAGTGGAGGCAAAAACATCTGAATGACAATCTCCAGAACTACACGAGGCTGTATTATTGTGTGGGTTATGACATTCCGTACATTGCATATCAGCATGGTCACCACCGACTATCACCATCCCATGTTCTGTAACATCACTTGTCTCATGACATTTCAAACATAACTCTGTTGGTGTCTCAACACTGGCATATTCTTCAAGAACTGGTATCTCTAACCAGGTATATTCAGGCTGGACGATTCCTTTATTGTTCTCTTCGTGACAAACCAAACAGGGAATATCCAACCATTCATTTTCTGGAATGTAAGGAGGGGGAGTTTTCAGTTCAAATTTACAAACAAGACAGCTTTCGGGGATATCATCAATGGTCGGCATCCAATTAATTGGTGCATGACATTGAGCGCAAGAGTTGTTATTTCCCTGGTTATCAACAACGAATGCATTTGCATGAGAGCTTGTATCCCATTGTTGTTGGGAAACAGCTAGTGGATCTATGGTGAGTTCAGAACCATTTCCTTCAGATGCCGAATTTCCAGATCCTGCCTCGGATTCGTTATTGGAATTATTATTCTTGCCAGGAGCTCCAGAAACCTCCTCAATTGTAGCGGATTGGCTTTCGGGGGATTGGCAACCAACCACTAATAGCACCAGTATCGTCAGACTCAAAATTACAATTAATTGACCAATTCTTATTTTCTTCATAGGCTAATAGTAATCAAAATAAATATGGAAGTGGGGCGAGAAGAATTTCTCACCCCACTCGTGATAAAGGTAAATTTTCTTAATTGAGCAATACCACAGTATTGACGAGCGGTATTTACTCATAGTACATGGCGCACTACATACTCGAGGGCTTATCCATCCGTAGTTTCAGTTTCTTCTGCTGGTTCTGGCGTTGGCGGTGGTGGAATCTCGCCATCTGCAGTTCGGACGGTGAGTTCCCAGGTATTTTCCTCAAAGTGGCACTTATCACAAGCAACTTCAAAGACGATGCTGTGAGAGATTACCGCTGATGTTGATGGGCCTGATCTACCCATTGTGGTCTCTTGAGTCACCCATAGGTCGTTGTCCTCATCAGGATGAGGACCGACATCTAAACCAGAGGCATCATGGCAAGCTATGCAGGTCACAGTGTCTTTCATTAACCCGTATGCGCCACCCGCATGCTCCGCCGTAGCAATATCATCTTCATGGCAATCTATGCATTGCTTCGGTTCGGTGGTGTGCGCATCATGACAATCAGTACAATAGGTTGGAGGAGCTTCTTCACCAATGAAGCCGCCGTAGTTGAGGTGGGCGCTCCCGCCCAGGGTGATTTTGTGATCAACCGCTGAACCGAAGGCATTGCCTGTAGTGGTCACGTGACACTTTTCGCACAACTCAGTTGAGTTGCTGACTTCCTGATATTCCATTGAAATCGGGTTGAGCCAAGCCATTTCAGTAGCATACCCGTTTTCCATCACATGGCATGTTTCACAGGGAATTGCTTTCCAGTCTTCTTCAAGAATGAGATCATTACCGTCTCCAACCGTCATGTCTTGGCCGGGAAACTTACAGGAAACACAGGTCGGAGGTCTACCTACAGTAGCTTCCGGGTTCCAGTTCTGGGGCGAGTGGCAGCGAGCACACCAATCATTCGGACCATGGCCCTGGTCATATGTACTGTGCGGACCGCTTTCCCAGGCTGCGTGGTATTCCGTTTGATCTTCCGGTGATTGGCAGCCACTTACCACTAACATCAACAAAATAATAGCTCCCAAGACTATAAATCTTTTCCGTGTTATTAAATGCATTTTCTCCTCCTGTTTGGAACGTCCTAGTCTGCTTTGCAGCCACAATGACTGAGAGTTATTTGATCCTATTGTTCTTTATATCACAAGGAAATTGCCTTGTAATTGATTTATATCAAGTCCAATAAACCTCATCAATTGCATCTTTATGGATAATGGGAAATTCTCTTGCTGTCTGAGAACTGAGGATTGACATCCAAACGAGTGGATTTTCCTGGTTTTCTCACAGTAAAACTGATTCCTGATCCGTCAACGGATACAATCTTTTAGTTGTCTGCCAGATCAAGAATCTAATAATAGCAAGATCAGGCTAATCCCTGCCCCTTCTTTATGATTTGTTTTTGATATATCCAAAGCAAGATACCCAGTCAATCAATCGATAACTTAACTGTTATACTATTTATGGACCACAACAGGATCTACCTTCTGTATATATCTGCTTGTCAAAAAATGAGGGTGAGAATAAGAGAAAGAGGTATGGAAAAATACATCAAGCTTTTAAGCAGTGTCTCACACTTTAATAATCTTAAGCCTTCAGACTTGTTGCGAATAATCAATTCGGGTCACCTTAAAAGGTATCGGAAAGGCACATTTATTTACCAGCAAGGAGATACCAGCGCAGGCATGTATGTATTATTTTCGGGTAAAGTACATATATGTAACTACAATTGTGCTGGGCAAATTCAAATTTTTTCTATTATTGAGCCCGTGAGCATGTTTAATGAGTTAGCGGCAATCGATGGTGAACCCAATCCAGCGACTGCACTCGCTGTCAAGGATTGTCTCACCTGGAATATTGACTATGAATCCTTTGAGCACCTTGTAAAACAATATCCTGACCCGACCTTAGGCCTGGCGATGATGCGGTTATTAGCGAGCCGCACTAGAAATTTAATCACCCTCTGTGGAGATTTATCATTCAGATCTGTTCTCTCTCGATGTGTAAAATTAATACTGGAACTTAGCAATGATGGTACGAAGCCTATTAATCGAAGTGAGTTTCCCCTTTCTGATTTAGCAGCAAGGGTTGCTACCGCTCCTGAGTCCATCAGTAGATCTCTCAGCTGGTTAGATAAACGAGGATTAATCTCTTGTGATCGGAACAAGATTTCAGTGCAAAAGGCCGGCGCTTTACTAGATATTGTCATAGAAGAATCTTAATAAACGGTTGCTCCCCAACTGAATGGAGCTGCACATAAAGCCGATAGTAACTAATTAAAATTCCTATTAATTGCCATTGGAAATAAAACATGAGTATAGTTTATTGTGTTTGATCCCCGTCTCCAAGATCTTTAGAAAAATATTGCCGGACAATCACCATATAATTCCAATCCTTTATACATCCCCTTGCCTTTTCAGGATTTCCATCAATAAACAATACTTTTGGTTTCCGCTTGCCAAGCCGGAAAAAAAGGGGGGGGGGCTGCCAGTAAATTTTTCGATGCCATAATTCCCAACAATTTGCCTTTTGTCAAAGACATTTGGTCAATCTTGTGTTATTTTATTTGTAGCGGCATATAATTAATTCCGGGCAGACAAAATACGGTAGAATTTCGGAAAATTGAATGTTCGGAGTGAATTATCGCAGTCATCTGGAATCTGCTCGAGTTTTCTTAATTGAGATATACGAGTAGAAAAGTTACCCAGGAAGCAACTACATCATTAAGTAAGGGTGGGGTTTTTTTAGCTCTTATATCTAATTTCTAGGAGTAACACTTATGCAAGCGATTAAAAAACGTTTAACTTACCTATTCACTTCCACACGGGGCCTGGCGTTGGTAGCAATTGCCGCGATCGCTCTGGTAACTGCAATCTGGGGAACCCTCTCCGGACCAATGGTGGAGTGGGGTATTCGTGACATTACGGTTAAAACACTGGGAATGGATCTTACGCAGGCCGATCGTGAAGGCCGCATCATTATGCTTTACCACACAATCGCGATGACTATCCTGGCCATCGAAGTCTATTTCATCACAGAAATCGTACCGATGAAACGTAATGAGCAGGTGATGATTAATGGAATCATCACTGTCGGATATCTCACAGCTCTAATATTCGGCTTGTTATTCGGATATTTTGGGCACAACTACGCCTATCATGGACTTTTCCTGGTCGGACAATCTCTGGTCTTTTTCGCGGGGATCCTGCTAGCCGCGGCACTCTGGCCCTGGAAAAAAGAATACTATCTGCCCGAAGGTTCCCCTTATGCCAGCACTAAAAAAGGGTTCGATTGGGAACGGGCGGCTTTCTTCACCATGGCTGTTGCCACTTTACTTTCTGCAACCTGGGGAGCCGTGACCGGTTCCTTTTGGTCAAACGGGCATGAAACATTCCTGGCGGAAGACCTGATCCGGTACCCGGTTCACTCCGCTTTGCAAAAAGCCATCATAGGCCACCTGCATATCATGTTGTCTCTAGCGGCGGTCGCAATCACCTTGATCGTCGGTCGCTGGATGGATTTTAAGGGCATACTCCACAAGTGGGCCATGCCTCTCATGAGTTTGGGGATTATCGTGCTCACCGCTGGCGCATTATCCATTGTTTGGCTGGACTGGGCTCACACTATTATCTACGGCGGCGCAGTCTTAGTAATGCTGCCTGCCTTGTTTTTTGTGATCTATTCCTGGGATAAGTTAATCAAAGACGGAACCGCTGATATTGAAAAACCCAACTTCTTCCAAAAATTGAGTGCGCTGCTACGCGACCCGCTAAAATTCGGGGCCGGCTGGCAGATGGTATTTATGAATTTTACTGTGAGCGGTGTGGGAATCTTCATGGCAGTTAGATTGGAACAAATCTTCCGTGTTTGGCCGGCGAGAGAAGAGCGGATCACCCTAACCGGACACTGGCATATCCTGGCTGGTTTGATTGCCACAATCATCCTGTTTTATTATGCTGATCTGTCAGGATTAAAAGGTAAAGTTCGGAAGTGGTTTGGCTGGACGATAATTATCACCTCTAATATCGCTTTTGGATCAGCGACAATATTCTCCATGAAACGTCTTTTTGTTGATGAATTCAGTCAACAGCCGCTGGTCAACACAACCATGCTACTGATGGACTTTGGGCTGGGTATTATGCTTGTACTGGTAGCTGTTTTCATGGGATGGCGTTTATATGACTTGTTCCTTGAGAAAGGTCAATGGGATAAAGAATTCAGGAACGAGAGAAAGATCAACGCAGAAGCCGAACTTGAGGAACAGAAACAAAAGATGGAAGAACTCAAAGCGACCCTTGAGGAGGTTTCCCAATGAGACGCATATTCTTCAGTTTGATTTTCATAGCCTTAACCGGGACTGCTTGCCAGTCCGCACCCAACATCAGCGCCATCACCCCGCCTTATGTTGAAACTGGAGTTGATCCCGATTCCTGGTCCTCTGTACCAGCCGGAGAATTTCCTTACGGACAGGAAAGCCATCTCACCATGATCGACTATGATTATCAAATCATGATCACAGACGTAACCGTCGCTCAATATGCCGAATATCTAAACTCGGCATTGGCTTCCGGCGATATTAACTTCGGAGAATTTACTGAAGAGGCCGGTGAAGAAGTCTGGAGCGAAGAGGGTGTAGGTGGATACTATCCCGGTGATCCATTCCAGGGCGCTCATCATGAAGAAAAGGTCAAAGCCGGGGATCATATATATATGCCTTTTTCAGAGGGCGTGCGTTTGACCCGCGACGGTGAAATTTTCACCTCAAAACCGGAATATGCCAACCACCCCATGACGATGGTAACCTGGTTTGGCGCGGATGCTTACTGCAAATACTATGGTGGACGGCTTCCTCTTGAAGTGGAATGGGAAAAAGCCGCCCGCGGGACAGAAATAATAAACGAAGATGGTCTTGCTTTCCCCTGGGGAGAAGTAATCCAGGGGAATAATGCCAATTACTATTCATCTTTTGATCTCTTTGAAAAGATGTTCGGCAAATTGGGCAATACCACACCAGTAGGATTTTACAACGGCCAAACCTATACTATAGACGGCAACGTTTATGAAACACTGGACTCAGCCAGCCCTTATGGTCTCCACGATATGGCCGGGAACGTCTGGCAGTGGCTGGGAGATGATTTTCCCGATCAACATTACCGCTATATGCGCGGGGGGAGCTTCTACTCCTATGAAGTTGACCTGCGGGTTTGGAAAGAAAACAGCGCCGGTCCCCAGCTGCTCATGCCCACGCCGATGCCGCCATTCTGCTTGAGAAAGTCCATGCACCGGAGAACATTGCGTGATTGGGCACGAAACTCGAACTTCTTGAAACCACATTGCTGCGATTCCTCGATGGCGAAGCCGAACGATTCCAGGTC